>Ga0209700_105654_pt1 | contig 20703 bp, 9 predicted proteins | sample SiratroredBW_FD_187528 | JGI IMG/M metagenome (GOLD analysis project Ga0209700, IMG submission 187528) | Root nodule microbial communities of legume samples collected from California, USA - Siratro red BW (SPAdes) (version 2) | ecosystem: Host-associated > Plants > Roots > Nodule | place: USA...
CAAAAAAAAAAAAAAAAATAACTAACACCTGTTTTCCCGGAAAATAAACACACAAACAGAGTTACAAGGAAGGTGGAAGTCTTCGTGATAAGGATAATTTAAAAAATGTTGAAAATTGTAAGGCGCCCCTCAAAGTGAACCAAAAAGCGTTACCTCCAAATAACATGAAAAGGCTTCGAAGTTGGTATTATCAATTAAAGAAATAATTAATTTAAAACGGAAACTTACAGAAAAAGCTCATGCTGAGGCGAGAGGAATGGCGGCGGCGGCAGGCTGCTAGGGTTTTGCAGGCTCCATTGCTTCGAGATTCGATGACAGCAACAGACTCGAACAGTGATACGAGAGAAAGGGAACGTGGAATTTTCCGAGGGAGAAACCGTATTTGACGTTGCTATTTTTATAATTGATTATGATTCTGTTTTTTTGGTAATAATGATTTTGGCCAAAAAGTTTTGGGGTAAAGGCGAAGAAGTGAAGGAAGCAGAAGCTGAAGCGAAGCCGTGCGCGCTGAGTCGAACCGTACCCGAACCGAACCGAACCGCAGCGAATGGAGTTGCGACTGACACGTGTCGAGGAAAGGAGCGGTTTGGTGAGTTGACGGGTAATGATACTGGCAACTGGAAGAACAGGGACCACCCGTTGTAGGAATGGGAGTGGTGGACAACATTGTTAACGGGTCAATTATACGTTTCACTGCACCTCGACTCAGGGCACATATTCGGATTCCACGTAACAAGATACCCCTCTACATTTCTAACCAATAATTCAATTTTTTTCTTCTATTCATTAATATTCTCAATATTTAAGTATTTGTTTTTTGTATAAAGGATACACCAAATAACGTTTCATTATCATATAACCATATTAAATATTTTCAATTTCGTGAGCTTATTTTACGTGTATTATTAGCGTAATTATTAACTGGTCTGAAGTTATCCTAAAGATTATTTTTAAAATAAATTATTATAATTTATTATTTATGATCATATATAATTGGTTGATGGTGTACTTGTTTCGTGTTTTTTTTTTGTTTATTTTTATTTATTCAATATTATAAATGTTCAGGAAATGAATTGCAGTGCTCTGTATTTTTTAAACACCTGCATTAAGTGAAGTTATTAATCATAAAACGCATTTATGGAGTTTTGCTTATTTATGGTTTTTATTAAAACAACTGCAAGACCCAGTGTCCTTAAAATTTATTTAAAAATATTTTTTAGCTTCTTACTATAAATTAACATTCAGAAGAAACTGTCGGAAAAATATGACATGTATTTTTTACACTTTCGGTTGACATTAATCATTACGAAGAAATATTTATCATGAAAAAAATGTATAGTATGAGTCAATTAATTACCAGAGTGACCGAGAGACTCGTTAAATTGACACTTTTACCCTGTCTGTTCTCATGAACCTTCTCAGATTTTTTCCCACGTGTCCAGTTGTTGAAACTTAGTACTTTTCTCTTTTTCTTCTCACAAGCACCGTGTCGGCTTTAAATATTTCTTTTTATCATTTGTTAGAGCTGAAATATTACAAAATGACATATTATATACATACAACATTTTTAAACAAATTATAATAATTAGAATATCTTTAGACCTCGATTTTTTTAAGAAACAAGTCTTTCGATGAAGATTAAGAAGAACAAAGATCCAATATTAAGGAGGATAAGGATTCGTGTTTAAATGTCCATTTTATTTTCTTATGTATTGATTTTAAATTTACTGAGATAATATTATTTGGGTGAATCATATATCCTAGTTATTTCCACTTTACATTTTGGAGTTCCCACAATTTTAATTCCACAAAATACAAAAAATTAAAAAATTATTTAAATTATCTTTAATTTTGACTTTTAATTAATATAAGACTATCAAGTAATAAAATTCACTTCTAAAAAAAATCGAATGTCTAAAGTAATGAAGAAAATGAAAGGTTCACTCTCCTAATTGTATAATATAGTTTATAGTATAACTTATTTAAATATCGAATAAATAAAACTAACTTAACAAATATTGTATTGTTTTACCTCAATTTATTTACGTATGATCTTATCATCTTAGTTTTAATTACTTATATCTGGTCTTCATAATTCAACAATTGTTAAAATTAGGATCCTATTTAATAATTTTAAAAAATAAAACAAAGCAATACAAATAAATTCCTATAGATCGAAAGAAAAATTATACAAAATATTCAAATAAAAAAATATTTTACATCTTATTTCTATATTTTGCTTTCTATTTTATCTAGTTAATTACTATATTTTAATTATTAATATGTATTTCATTATATTTTTATTAATTATTGAATAAATATTTGAAATAAAGACTTAATTTTAGCAATTAAAAATAAAAAAATAAGTAATTAAAAATAAAGGACTCAGTCTATACCCTAAAAAAATGTTGATGATGTAATAAAAATCAACATGTGTCCAGCTACTCCAACAGTTACGTTATGATTATTAATTATTGACATTGATATGATATAACCTTCAAAGAAGAAGAGTAATCTGAAACAACACCGTGCATGTTAAGAAACTCTATTTTTACTCACTAGTTGACCAACTTTCCTTCAGCGCTATAAAAATGTGGTACCTACAATTTTGTTCAAAAGGTCTGTTTTAGGTTTAAAATTAATTTTTAAGTTTAGATTATTTGTGATAATTTTTATGTTCCATCGATGATTTTATACCGGATTTTGATATTAATATATGGGCATAATTTACTTACTACATAATTACTTTTAATTAAAATTAGTTTTATGAAGTTGTAGTTATAAGTCAAAAATACACTTACGACAAAAATATGACGCAACTCTAAACATGTGACCAACGCCATAAAAAGTGGAGGCTACCGGCGGCTACTTGAATTGTTGTTGAACGAGATAAATGAAATTGACTGCGGGGCCAAAGACAACCTCAACAAACAAACGTCAATAATCCGAAGTTTTGATAGACACATAACTAGATATTAGGTAGAACATTTTTATTTACGCTGGATTATAAATTAAGACAGGGGTCTTATAAAACTTTTACATTATGATATATTAATATATCATAAAAGATTAAGACTTAAAATTTTAGTTAAAAGTGTGGTTTAAAAAAGTAAAAAAAATATTTTGAAAGTATATATTTCTACCAACAACTTTTAAGGGTTCCAATATGTTAAGTTACATTAACATTAACATTTTTTTTTACAATTTTTACTTTCTATAAAACTTACATTCTTATCAATATTTTATTTAATTAATGTTAAAAATGATAAAATCATAATTTTTAAAATATGTTATAAAATCAAAACTTTAATGTCTTCGTAATAAGAAATTAGGTGATGAGGTTTTGATCTCAAATCTAGTAAACTAATATTATTAGAATTAATTAACATATTTGAAATATTGTCTATTTTAGGACTCAAAATTTTGTCACAATTTTATTCTTAAAATACATATCAAAATATTAGAACAGACTTTCCAATCGAGATCTAATAGAATAAGGCTTTGTCTTTGGAATCATTTTTTCATTTTGACAGATGATACCAATGTTTCAACCTTAAGTTGTTGAGATAACATTGTGAAAGTCAATCCATGCATCTGATGTATTATTTGTTTTGGAACTTGGAATACCATCACAGTTTTATCCTTAAAATGTGTCTCAAATGGTCAAAGGAGGAAGATGTATCTAAATTGCCCTTAACCTCCATTCTTAAGCAGTGTAGGACTATTAGGTGTACCGAAACAAGTCCCTGAGTTGATTTTAAAGGGAACGAGGATTCATCTTTCGAAACATTTTTCCATTCCCTCAATTAAGGGCTAAAGGAACAACACTTCATAAGAGGAGTTGAATGGAGTCTGGACTTTTTTCTCAGTGGATAAAGATAGATTGTCTAATAGACTATTTAATCAAATCGTCTAGCAGAATCGTTTAGGTAGACCGTCTAATCAAGTCAATATAAAATAAACAACAAAGTAAATTCACTAGTAAGAGTAAAGAAAGAACAAGACGTAAGAAATTATGTTGGTTCACCCAAACCTCAGCTACATCCAATCTCCTTAAGCAAATTGCTTAAGATCTTCCACTAACTAACACACTTGGTTACAACAAATATTTTCACCTCTCCAAGTTGTTATTCTCATCTATCCAAGTTACAACAAGTATTATCACATCTCTAAGTACAACGAATATTCCAACTCCTTTACGTTGCAACGAGTATTCACATATCTTTAGATTATATCTTCTTAACCTCCTTCTGAGATTAAAAGCTCTTAAGAAAACAAAGAACAGTCTCAAGGGAAGCAGAAAGAAAGTTCACAAGGGTATAATTTCACAATGTGAAGAATTACAATAGTTTAACACTCAACCCAAAAGACTATACACTCTAACAAATTGATTAGACTCTCATTATAACTTTTGTATTTTCAACAATATCACTTGAATAACTTAAATAGCTTGGCTTGCTCTACTTTCATTCTTCACCTTAAATCCCTTTTATATAACTTTACAAATCGATCATTTTATAGTTGAATTGGTTAAGTTTGGATTTTGCAATATCTTCATCTCTTTCTTTATGATAAACATTCAAAAGAGAAAGTTTGAATTTGCAATCTTTTAATTTGACTTTGCTTTGATTATGTTTAAGAAACTAATTTGTATAAGATAATTTTAAGTAAAATGATCCTAAAAGAGATAATAAATATATTGTTGTTTCCTAAAAAAACATTGTGAATATATGTTCCACAAAACTTGTAAATAAAATATTTTATTTTCAAAATTTATATTACTTTGATTAAATATGTTTTTAACAAGTATATGTATCATAAAGATTGTGTTTTTCACAACTAGCTACTTTAAACAAAATATATTACCGTTCAATTTGTTCATTCATGAATAATCTATTAGACCATTTGTCATGGACAAATGTCATGGACATTCAAATGGTTTACTACATATTGTAGTTGTACAAAAGACTATTGGATCATTCAAATCACAAATGAAACATTTAGTTCGAATTATGTTATGTAATTAATAAGTCTCATGAACACATGTTGTAGACATTAGTGTGACTTCTCTTTCCAATATATAAAATATTAAAGATTATGTTAACTATTATATCATTCCTCATAATTATATTAGAAAAAGAAACATTACGAATCCAATAGACAAAGTGAATCGCCACAAAAATGGAAAAATAAAGGAAACTTCGTCTACTAGATCCGTAAACACTAGCAGAAGCTTGACAACAACAGAATCAAAAGAGATAAAATAGTGTCAAGGTATAATAAGTACGATGTAGGCCCAATTGTCTATAAGATGATATTTGATAGATCCAGTCATGAATGTGACGGAAAGGAGTCAAGAAATAAATTGTAAAATAAAGATAGACCAAATAAGGTAGTCCATAAAAATATATGAAAAGTTAATAAATAACTAGGCCAATATATATTTATGATATTGAACAAAATATCATTAAGAATATGAAGAACCAATTCTTCAAATATCTTGCAAACGAAAGAATCAATAGAATAAGATTAGACAATAGATCACTATAGAAGGAAAGTAAGAAGAAATAATCAATTCAAGAGCATTAGAAGATAAAGGTTAGACACAACAAATTAACCAACAAGAAACTATTAACAAAATCATTTAAGAGTTGGATAGACAGACAGAAGAATATTTTATAGTAGATGATGGGATCAACTAGACGAATGGAATAACATACAAGTTAACCAAATAATAGGATCATCAATGATTTATTATATCAATATGAAATATTTTACAAAATACCTACAACTTCCTTGTATCGTCTAATTACATCAGAGTTGCAAACTGAAATGAGTAAACTCTTGATACAAAGAAAGCTTTTACATAATATTTTTTCTATCTTACTAAAATAGAGGTTGGAGATCTAACATGTTACTTCTTGTCTCCTCCTATTATGTCACACCCTATTGACCATTCAGCTATGGTCAATCATGATTGGATGGAGCCACTTCTTCCAAGGTTCTCTACCACACCGGTTCTACTAGATCCCTTTTGGAGGCTAGTTTAGGATATCATCTGTTAGTATGGGTCCTTCCTAAGTCTCTAAATGAATAGGTTGAGTCACCATCGATTAAAGGAATAATGAGACTCTCTCTGTACATTCACATGTGGTTTATGAAGCATAACCAATAGAAACAAGGGAAAAGTGAGATATATGCACATAAACAACAATATTGCATTAATTTTTAATAAAAACAATTTTGAATAAAAGGTCAAGCTTACAATTTATAGCACAACATTTTAAATCATTTTAATGATTCCCATCCCATAACACATGATATTTTAATAAGAAATGTTACTTGGGAAATGATAATCACCTAAACATGTATTTGTACATCACAATCCTTATTATTACTACAAAGAAATATTAAGAATGATATTAATAATAAATAAACATGACATTCTATTAAGACTAGTCAAAATAAATGAACATGTGTAAATAAAGATCCTAAATCAACACTTCAACTCATCTAAATCCCCAAGAAATTAAATCCTTCATTAATGTTATGTCAAAATAGCAACAATAATGATCTTGAGGCATTTCCCTTACATAAGAAAATAAAACAATCATCAGTAAAGATTATTATTCATTTTCTACAATAAAGTTTTAAAATCTCAAAATAAAATTTTCATTAAAACATTTAAAAAAATAACTTGCACACAGTTGTGAGGCTTAGGGGTACCTCACAAAAAACACAAAACAAAATGCAATACATGAGTATATCTCCTTTTCCTACCTTGGGAGTTTTGAAGTAGAGTTTCCTCCACCATTATCTCATAAGTGTTTCTCATGTGTTTTCTTTCATCATGCTTTCATTACTGTATTGAGTTTTCAAACTTCCTATTTATAAAAAAGACATAGGTTATTATTATTGTGACCATTTATTGTAATCTAATGGATTCTTTCAAAGTAGTCTGATTTTAGTTATGAAGAGATAAGTACTAAGATGTGAAATATCTCTAGGCAACAATGAAAAATGGGATCCACATATTCGTTATTATATATAACAGTGTTTTTGTAGAGATATAGAGATATTTACCTAGATTTCTTGGAAGTAATACTTATCCTCAAAATTTGCCCTTCAAGAATTCTTAACAAAAGAAACTTACTATCTACACGTTCAAAAACAATGGTTATTTTATGCTTTCCAATACCTCATTCCATTTGTATCGTCTATAATTTATGAAAATTGAACCTTTATTGCTAAAACTATTCGTCTAAGCATAGATTGCTAGACAAGTTCTTCTTCTTTTACGTTCCAGCTCCTTCGTCTACCTTCAGACTTACGCTTTGTCTAATGACTTTGAAACATTCTTCAAATGGAAAATTCTATTTCTTCGGATGTATTCACTATAGATGCATCTTATTTCGTCTAAGTTAGGACATTCTAATTTTAATTTTGTTTTAACCCAAACTGGTTAGACCATGACAGTCTACTATGTATTGTAACTGGGGTCTCAACAGGTTCCTCTTTGAAACCTCTTTTCCTTGCCCACATACAACCACAATGTTTTGACCTTAAGTCTATTTAAATAGCATGGTTATGGTCAATTACCACATCTAGTATTGCTTATTTTGGAACTTGGAGCTCTCGTTCTTTTTTACCTCTACTGAAAAAGCTTATTTCAGAATGTCTAAGTATCTAACAGCTTAATCAAAACTAAGAATAATTTAAATACACTTTTGTTTGTTAACTTTTTTAAAAATAAAATTATGATAACATTCCAAATTCTAAAATTCTAAAGTATACGACAAGTAAAATAATAATCTTATCTCAAGGATTTCAAATCTTAACAGTATATTTAAAATATTTTAATATTCTATAATTATAATAATATTAATTTTTGATTCAAGCACTTACTCACATATTAAATTTTCCATCTTAATCCGTACATCTTATTAAATTGAATCCAAATTCTATTATTATATTAAATCTAACCAATGCAAATATACCTTTAGTAAAAATTTCAAAAAAATAGTTATGCTAGGGATGTATCAAAATTTCGGCACATTGTCTCTTATAATGTTAGTTTCAAAACAATCGTCACATATTAAAATCTGTCCATGCATTGGCGCTTCAGAAACAATGTTTACATCATCACAGTACAAAAATTACAGTGTAATGCAAAACAGAGGCACCAAAAACAATGGAGGCATGTCCATAGGATGATGTTTCATTGACAAATGACTGTAACTCTCAATAACATTCAATTTATGTAAGAAATGAATGGGAAAAGATGAGCCATACAGATTCCGTAACGATTATGTAATAGAAAGAAAGGAAAAAAAAAAAAGTAATGTATATTTAATTCGTAATTATAGAATTTAGTTACATAAAAAGAATTGGTTGAATAAGTTACACAACATACTAAATCAGTTGAAAGAAAAATATCTATTAAATTTTTCAAAGCATAGAAATATAAAAAATCAATATAATTTTACAGAGATGATATGATTTTCTTTCAGTTCATAATTAAAAAAAAAGTATAGATAAAAATTTAGTAATATCTCCCCTTACATTGGAAATAAAAAAAAACTTCAGTAATGAGTTTTGAAGTCACACATGAGAAAACTCGAACCTCAAGTAATTAACTTTATTGGTTACACCTTCTACCTATGTGGTCTCTCCCTAGTAATAATGGCTACATCCACTTTAGATTTATACTTAAATGTACCTGGACCTTCATCTCCACTATCTACCATTTTTCTCATATTGGATATAATATATATATATATATATATAAGTTGATCAAGTTAAATAATTTTATAAAAAACAATAGTAATATTGGATAAAAATTATTAATAAAGAACAAAATAGAAAGATTTCAGATTGAGAGATTGAGATACACAAAGTGTTATTCTTAGAGTGGAGATGTTTCAAGGCATAGAGTAAGACGAAATAATATGTGTTTTTCTATTAGATGGATTGAGTGTAGCAAAAAAATCTTTGAAAATTATGAATACCAATGTTTTTAAAAGATAATATAAAATAGAAGACTGAAACTTTTATAAGAATTGTTGCATATTTCCTTGCTTTAAATACGTTCTATATATAGGTAAAATGGAATAACTAGTAATAAATCTGGTTAAAACAGAATAAATGTGGTAAACTTTATTTGTACCATTCATAAAAGTAAATGTTTAGCTGCAAATGTTTTATGTTAAATAATCGCAAAGAAGATCTTTTGATGTAAAAATTGATGGAGGTATTTTCTTAGAATATTCATTGAATAGTTATTCGTATTAAATCTATAATAAAAGGCTCATGACAGTAAAAGAGTATGTGCATGTTGTATTTGATGAATTTAACTACGAGACCCAAGTGTCTTTTAAGAATGATGCAAGTAAAGAAGAGTTTTTTAGATATTTTTTCAAAATTCAAGCTTAACCATTCCAGAAAATCTTGTTGATCCTAGAGTGAACATTCTGCTGGACCATTAATCAGATATAGATTTTTGTAAGGAGTGGAGGATTCCTAGATACCTCTCTCTTAACAATATATATCACTAGTAAAATTGAGAAGGGAATAAATACTATATATTCATTGAATAAATTTTGTGATACTGTTACTTTTGTCTCACTAACTGAACCAAAAAAATGTGTGTGGTATGATAATTGGATTTTTGCAATGCAGATGAATTGAATCAATATTTAAGAAATGATGTTGGGATGTTTGTGCCTGTAAAAAAAATATGAATGTAATAGGTACTAAATTAGTTTTTAGAAATAAAATGGATGAGTAAGGTGTTATCACTAGAAATAAAGATAGGATTGTGGCTAAAGGCTATAATAAAGAAGAAGGAATTGAATTTTATGAGACATATGTATTTGTTGCTAGGTTAGAAGATGTGAGATTATTTCTTGTGTATGCTTGCAATTGTGGCTTTAAACTTTTTCATATTGATGTCAAAAATGCTTTTTTGAAATGGGTTTCATCAATGAATAAGTCTATATGTTTCACAACCACTTGGCTTTGAAGATCATAAACATTTAGACCATGTGTATAAGCTAAAGAACACATTCTATGGTTTAAAGTAAGTTTAAAGTAAGTTTTAAGACAATGGTACGAAGGACTTAACATGTTTTAGGATTATGAGAGGGGAAAATTTTATAAGACTCTTTTGGTGAAACACTAAATAGTCTAGTCATCTCTAATTAATGTATGACTGTACTAGACGGTCTTATGTAAATAAGTAGTTTATGATATTTTGATGATAACTAATATAAGATATGAAGTGTTTACTAACACAGTATTTTCATGTGTAGTATTAAGAAATAACATTGGTGTTCAATGCTTATTATCTTTAACCTATTATCTATCAGGCAAAACTTACTGGAAACTACAAATTTAAAAGTGATCTCTATGACTTTAAAATTATAAACAAACAATATAATAATCTTTCAAAATGATTTAGAATCAAAATATTTTATTCAACATTTTAAAAATATTTGAATTCTAACGTTTTTGAAAATTTTTTGATAAAGAAGTTTTTCAAATATATCATCATAATTGATATGTCTTTATTACGATATATTATAAATATATTTGAATTGTGTAAGATCCTAGAAAATAACTATAGAACAGAAGTAGTATAAGTAAAATGACACCTGAATATTTTATTATTAAAGTAAAAAATTCATATAAATAGAAGATTTAGTTATTCAAATCTCATTACCATTTCTCTAAAATAACATTTCCTTTTTTTTTCTTTGACTTCTCTCTATAGTTCTGACCTCACCTGTCATCAGACTAACGATCAAAGTCCACCATTGGACTCGTAACAGTGTTTAAAGCAGAATTGTCTGGTCAGGAGTTTGATTTCAGTAAATTAAATTCTGCTTTTTGTTCTTAGGTCAGTTTTCAAGCATATCTAGTTACATACGTTTATATTGTTGTATGTGGCCTTTAAGACTTTAAGATTGATTTTTGTTAGCTCATGATCGTAGTGATGTATTCAGATCATTGATCAGAATTCTGTCGTGCAGGTTAGACAATATCAGTAATTTTAGGACTTTGGAGTTCTTTGTAAACTCGGATAAGGGAAGTTAGTTTTATTTTCAATTGAACTCTAAGTTTGAAGACTTGGATGTGAGGATAATGTGGTCACCATGTTTCAACTTTCTTATAGGTTTTTATTGATTTTTTTTAATCTGATTATATATATATTGTTTGAACAAAGTATAAAGTTGAATCTTTGTTAAAGTAAAAGTATTGAGAATTATTAATTAAATGAATATGAAATGGAGTACTGATTGGTAGATGAAAACTTGAAAGTCAGTTTTGAAAAATTCTCTTATGATATTTTTGTTCATTATTTTTGTTTAAGTGAAGAGATTCTAGCTCAAACAAAAAATAATGTTGGAACTAAGCTTAGTTTCGGATCTATTTTTACTTAAGATTAAGCTAAACAATTTTAACTCAAACGAAAATATTTAGATATATAATTAAATATTTATCTTGAATAATTATATATTGAAATATGTAGTTGTAATAGAGACATAATATAAATATGATATTTGTGTCTAGTTAAGTTGACAGGAAGAAAATCACTCCTTAACTATAAATCTGATATTTGTGTCTAGTTCATTTGACTTAGAAGGAAGAAAATCACTCTTTAACTAAACTATCAACGATTATTCAAGAAGGTTTTACGAAAAAAAAATCCCTAAAATACACATTTAGTATAGTATTCAATGCATGTGATGAATTGTTTTTTCGTAAGCTATAGCCTCGCCTCAATAGTTAAAGTGGTAGATAACAAGCCTTTCCCTTTGAAGGCATTAATCCTAGCTTTGAACATTTATATAGGTAGAAAAAAATAACAGACGAGATTTTTTTTCCAATATCTAAAGACAGTCGATAATAAGGAAAATAAAACAAAATAAAAGACCGGAGACTTTTTTTTACATATCTTAAGTTATTAAAACTCTGTTTCAATGATAAAACAGCGAATAATTTTGGGAATTTCGAAAAAGGAAATTACTTCAAGATGGGAAAAAAACCTATAATTTATCTACATAAGTGTGATATTGTTTAGTGTAATGTTCAAAGGATTGACTAAGGTGAAGTAAGTGGTGCACTTGTGGAAGCCCTAGGATTGGATGGTGGATAACAAATCACACAAAAGACCCTGATAAGTAAAGATTATATTTGCTCTGGGTAATAGTGGAGGTACCCTACAGTCCCAGGACCTTTATCGTCCAGTACTAATGCATATGCACTTTTCATGGTCACAGTGAAGCTATATATGGAATATTCTTATATTATAGAATAAATAAATTCTACTTCTTTATATACTAATACCTCACGGGCATTATTCTCTCATAATAAATTTGAATATATCATACTTTTACCTGTTTTTTTAATATTAACTTATTACCAAAATATTCCTTGGTAAAATATCTAGAATGTTTTATTAGAATTATTCAGCAATAAAATATAAGAATTTGGTAAAATATTGTAAATGTTCACACCAAATCATTTTATAAATGTTATGGTACTAGAACTACTTAAAGGTAGTTCATTGAGTTGGTATTTTTATTGTGATAAGTGAGTTTTCTACCTCCTATCCTCAAATTAGGTCATGGATTAGGCAAATTTCTTAAAGTGGTGTAATTTTTATCTGAAATTTTCAAAATGGTATATTTTTTTTATTTCTAAATATAGATAAATTGTGTATAAGAGAGATTATTATTGTGAAGAAATAGTGTCTTTATTACACGATTTAATTTAATATTAAATGAAATCATTTTAGTTTACTAGATGAGATTGTGTAACTAAGATTTTAATTAATGAGTTAATTAAAGTTGTAAGAATACAGCACCATTTTAGGATGATTAATATTTTCTACCTATTCTTCTTTTTTTTACACCTGGTGTGTTACTACTGTGCAACTAAAATAAATGGACAGTTACAAAATCATTTTATTTACTAATAAATATGTAATGGTTGAAATTAATTCTGATTAAGTAATTGAATAATTGTGAAGTTAATTTGAATAGAAGAGTGATACATATTGTGAAAAAATATTACCTAGATATAATTTAAAAACTAACAATAAATTTATTTAAAAAATTATATAATGTTTTCAAATTTTTCTTTCTAAATTTATTGCTAAATTTCAATTTTATTTTAAATTATTTCTATATTACTAACTAAATTCAAATATCCAACTTATACTTAATTTTGCTAAATATATTTTATTATTAAATTTTAATTTATTTTATTTTTCTTTTCAGTATCAAATTACTCTTAATTTAATTCAATATATAAATCTTAGTGACATCATTTTATTTCAACCATTACATATTTATTAATAAATAAAATAACTTTGTAACTTTACATTTATTTTAATTTAATTACACAGTAGTAGTAATACAACACACACACGTGCCAAAAATAGAAGAAGAGGAATGAGTGGAAAATATTAACCACCATAAAATCCTATAGTATTTTGACAATTTTAATTAACTCGTTCTTTCTTCATATTGATATGGTGTCTCTCAGGCACTATTTACCCATATCCAGAAATAAAAAAAAAATACACCATTTTGAGAATTTCAGATAAAAATTACACCAGTTTGAGAAATTTGCCTATGGATTAAAATCCCTATAAACATATTAGAAAATGAGTTTGATATTTACTAATAAATAAATTAACGATTGCATATTCAAAATAAATGTAACTTGTCCTAAAATTGGAAAAATGTTATAAATCTTTTTTTAATACTTTCTTTATAAAAAAATAAATAAATATTAATATAAAGGTATTTATATTATTATTAATTAAAAAATCAAATAACTTTTAAAATAACTATGTGTTATGATGGAAATTTGTTTCAAGAAATGGATTATTCTTGTTTATCAAATAGATGGCCTCCTTTGTGATGTCCATCAACAAATATACTTTTGGAACTTAAAATAAAAAATAAATGTTTTGAACTAGCCATATTGTTGTAAATTTAAGAGCACAAGACAAGTAAAAACCTTAATTATAACGTCATGAAGACCTTAATTAATGTATAAAATATTTATTTCAATTTTTGAAGATAAAACCAAATAATAATTCTCCCTTAATTGTACTGTGATATAGAACATAAGAACAAAGATTATTAAGTCTTATAAACATAACTTTAACCAAAATTTTTTTGTAAAGGATATAAAAAAGAACATGTGAGGATTGGAATGGAAAAGGAAATTAACTTTAAACCAAAAAACTTGAAAAAAAAAAAAACATGTTAAGATTGAAATGAAATGAAGGTAAATAATTGTCCATGTATTTTAACCGTAATGATAAAAGAAAAATAAAGTAAGAATGCAATGAAAAAGTGAAGTACATAAAGTATAATCAATGCAACATGTAAAAGTAAAAAACCTTGAAAACTAAATGAATATTCAAAAGAAAATGTAAATATGGAGTATATTGAGATTGAAGAAAAAACTAAATTCATTACATTCAAAATAACTAAATATTTTTTCTTTTTAAAAATACCAGTTACATAATTTTTTAATATTATTGTTATAAAATTATAAATATATATGAATTTATAGTATTTTTCTATTTTTAATTTAGTGACTCATAAAAACAATAAAATTATATATTTTTTAATATAATAAAAATACAAATACACATACGAGGTTTGTTAATAATAATAATAATAATAAATCAAAATAATATATATTTCAATTTTTTTTACCTCTAAGTTGAAAAACCTAAGAATAGTAACAGGAGGATGTGCTTCTAAGTCTAAACATTGCATTAATTTCTCCCCTGTTTCTCAATGCAGGTCATTACATTTTTTGTCTCATCTCAATATACTCCATATTTACATTTTCTTTTGAATATTCATTTAATTTTCAAGTTTTCTCTTTTTTTTTTACTTTTACATGTTGCATTAATTATACTTTCTGTACTTCAATTTTTCATTGCATTCTTACTTTATTTTTCTTTTGTTAGTACCCCGTTTGTTTGTTTTGGTTAAAATACATGGACAATTATTTGCCTTCATTGTAATTCACGTTTTAATCTTCACATGTTCTTTTTTTTTTTTTTTTTTTTTTTATTTTTTTTTTTTAAATTTAATTTTTTTTTTTTTTTTTTCAAGTTTTTCAGTTTAAAGTTAATTTTCTTTTCCTTTTCAATCTTCACATGTTCTTTTTTATATCCTTCACAATTTTTTTTGATTAAAGTTATTTTTATGAGACTTAATAATCTTTTTAATTTGGATCGAATTAGAATCTGTGGTGGTTTAAGATTTTAGGAAATTTAAAATAAATAAAAAAATAAGATCTTTTTAAATTAAGGAATAATTTATTAAAATGATGATATTTTTATTTGAATTTTATTTTTTGAGTTTTTATGATGAGAATAAAATTAATCTATTTAATTTTTGTAGAAACAGATAAGATTTTAGTAATTTGAGTTTCTTAAAACTACTTTCAGTTAAAACAATTTATATTAAATTTTTTAACATTATTATATACTCTACATGCATTTAAAAAATAATTTATTTTTTTATATAATTAAAAATATTAACTGGTTTATAATCTTTTAATCCTATAATATTTTTTTAAAATATTTAATTATAATCTTTTCATATTTCTTGACTATTCAATATTTAAAAAAATAATTAAAAATATTATTAATTTATTAAGAGAAAATTTTAAAATTATTATTCATACTGACATCAGTTTAACACTCAATTAAAATATTTTAATCTTTAATTAAAAATTATTTTTAAGTCTAGTTTTAAGATTAAATATTTTTTAATATATAGTAATATATTAGTGTTATTTTTTTTTAACCTAAAGTAGTTGTTTTATTATTTTGGGTTTTAAGCTAGTCTAGTCTTCGTCCTTCTGCATATCTCCTTTCCACCAGGTTTAGTTGTGTTAATCGGATATGTAATAATTCAATGTGATAGTGTGGTTTTGTGTCGTTGTTCCTTCTTTTATACTCTCTGTTAAGTTTGATTATATCTGTGTAGCTTCTCCAAACCAAATAGGAACAAAGGATTATAGTTTTATTATCATAATTGTGAATAATTATATTTTAATATATATATATATATATATATATATATATATATATATATATATATATATATATATATATATATATATATATAATATTTTATATTATTAAATTCGTATGGTTATTTTTTTTATCATTTTATTCATATTTATTTTTTATGAAAAAATAAATGAAGTATAATTTGAAATTGAATCTAACTTACCAAGTAAATGGAGCTATTTGTAAGCTTGAATAAAGTCAAATTAAAACTAAAAAAAATATATAAAAAAAAGAATGTATATCAAACCACATGTATGTATTCTTATTGAATTAAGCTTAGCAATTTTTTATCAATCACATCTGAAACACTTATACTCATTACAATTTATTAACTATCTTCTCTCTTGATTATACATATTTTTATAAATTCTTACCATATTTTGAATACATTATGACAGTTTATTTCAGTGCTGGAAGATTAATGCTTGCACTTTTTCTAATAAAAAAAAGAGGAAGAGTTCAGTATTAAAATAGAGTTACTCCTCCCTGCTTCTCATCCCTAAGTTTATCAAAAAGAGTTCTTTCTTATTAGATGTTTTTTACTCTCAATTCACTAAAACCGTTGAGATGATGATCCAAATATACAAGTCCCAAACAAGATTTTACTGTAACGAATAAAATTCATCAAAATTTAAGCAATCATTGGGAGACTATTTATACTATTATAATTCATCAAGTCTCTACCTCCATACTTTCTTCTTCCACTCCCATAATATAATAAATTGTTCTCACATTATTCTCATAATATATGATATGATCTAGAACATAATTTTGGATTTCAAAACTCGTAATAGATAATATGATTCCAAATTACTTGATAAGAAGTCATTTTTCAAATTAAATAATTCAAAAAATATTACATAAATTTAAAATATAATTTAAATAATTTAAAATATAGTTCTAAATTATATAATTCAAAAATAGTGATCATCCCAAATTCTATGAATCCAGAAATATTTCAGATTATAAACTGCAAAATATAATTTTAAATTATTTATGAAGTGTTATAACAAGAATAGATCACTCTCATCTCATTTTACAAGGGGAAGAGAAGAAGTTTATGGGATAAAAGAAGAAAAAACCCTTATTGGATTGAGAATAACATGCAAATCTAATGTTCTTCAATATTTGTGGCTCTCATGTCTTGGTTTCAATTTTCAGATTCTTTGTGCAAATCTAATGTTCTTTCAAAAATATGAAAACTTCAGCAATGAGTTTAGAAGTCACACATGAGAAAACTAGAACCTCAAGTAATTTACTTTATTGGTTACACCTTCTACATATATCGTCTCTCGCTAGTAATAATAATGATTTTATATTTATACTTAAATGTACGTAGACTTTCATCTTCCTATCCATTTTTTTTAATATTAGTTATTATTATAAAATAAATATCATATTATAAAATAAAAAAAATAACAAAAAGATATGAGAATAAAAATATTTTTTATTTTTTTATTGAAAGTAAAAACAAATGGCTGAATATATAAAAGTTAATGTAATCATCATATGTATAGCTAAAGAAATAAAAAACAAATAAAACTATTACAACATGATTTTGTTATAAAAAGAAAATAAATTGAATTGATGATAAATTGATTTTGTGATATAGACAAAATCACGTCATTGATGTTAATTTTCTTAGTATTCTATCCATATCTTCTAAAACCTCTAACAAACTCGGGAGTAAATATTGATGAGACTCAGTTTGGAACAAATATTTTTGAAAGACTTATAACCTAAAACTTTGGTATAAATTTCAGCTAGTTGCTCTATGGTGGAAATGGGAAGCAAATGGATTGGACCATTCTTCAATTTTATCTAAAATGTGATAATCTATTTCTACGTGTTTTGTAGGCTCATGAAACACTAGATTTGTTGTAACATATCTTGCTAAGTCATTGTCACAATATAAAAGAGATAGTTGCTCAGAAGGAACATTGAAATCTTGAAGAAGATAGACTAGCCATTGAATTTCACATGTAATAGTGGTCATTGCCCTGTATTTAGCTTCATAGGAACTCTTTCTCTTTGATATTGTTCCTTGCTTATTTGATTTCCAAGATATATGGGAGTTTCCAAGATACACACTAAAAAATCAGTTACTGATTTTCTTGAATCACTGTATGTGTCCCAATCACTATAACAAAAGGTTTTCAGATGAACAGAATTGCAGGAAGAGAAAAATAATCCAAGATTTAGAGCTCCTTTAATATATTTAAGAACTCTAATTGCTACATTATAGTGAGTAATTGTAGGCTTATCAAGAAATTGGGAAAGTTTTTGAACATAAAAAGTTATGTTAGGTCGGTTATTAGTGAGATATTTATGTCTTCCAATCAACCTTCTAGGCATGAACATCTATGAAAGACACACTTCCATTAGAAGACAATTTAATAAGATTATCCATAGAAGTGACTGCAGGTCAGGCCAAAAGACATGCATCTGTTAACAATTCCAATGATATTTTCTTTGACTCATCATTATCCCTTTCTTACTTCTTGCTACTTCAAGTCCAAGAAAATATCTTAAATCACCAAGATCCATGATCTTGAATGTCTTATTCAAAGCTTCTTTGACTCGTTCAATATCTTCTTTATCATTTTCTGCCAAAATTATATCATCCACATACACCAATAATGCGGTAAAAGATCCTTCAGAAAAATTGATGAATAACGAATGATCATATAAAGGATATGATATAAATTATTGAGTATATCCCGCAAAAATAAAAAAGGATGACAAATTAGCAAACCAGTCCCTACTAGCTTTCTTAAGATCATATAAAGCCTTTTTTTAATTTACAAACTTGTCCTGGTTAAATAGAAGTCAATCTAGGAGGAGCAACCATGTATACATCTTCTTTCAAATCTCCATGTAAGAATACATTATTAAGAAACAACCTTATACTGGTCATCTTTGCTACTGGAGAAAAAATTTCAAGGTAGTCAATGCCCTTTGTTTATTGTGTATCCCTTTGCCATTAATCTTGTTTTATACCTTTCAACAGTCTCATCAGTCTTATACTTTATTATGAATACCCATTTGCAATCTATGACAGTTTTGTTCTTGGGCAGAAGAACATTATCCCATGTTTGATTTAACTCCAAATAAAATATCTCACACGGTGTAGCCTTTCTCCAACAGTTATGTTTCATAGCTTCAGAATAAGTGTTTGGCTCAACATGTGAACAAAGAGACATAACAAAAAGATTTATAAGGTGATAATTAATTATAAGACAAAACAGAATTCAAAGGATATTTAACTCTAGAAGATGTATTGGAATTATTGAGATTACAATGATAATCCTTTAGATACTTAGGTGGTCATTTTGTTTTGGTACTCATTCGATTGACTGTCTTGTTTCATGATTTTCATTGAGGTTTTGGTCTCTATGTGAACAGACTTCTTCTGAAACCTGAATGTCTTATTCATAGTCACTATTAACATTATCAAAAGGTGCAAGAATGACTTTTAATGGATGACTCAAAACAGGTTAATCTTCTTATTCATAATCATTATTATTGTTATTTTCAACATTATCACAGGATGCAAAAATGACTTGTGATGGTTGACTCAAAATAGGCTGACCTTCTATAAAAGAACTTTGATCATAAATGTTTGGATTATCAATTGCATTGCTAGTATCCTCAACCCTTTGATATGGAAAAAAATGTTTATAGAAGACAACATCCCTAGACACAAAAATTTCTCTTGATTGAGTATTCAACAAAATATATCCTTTTGTCCCTTTTAAAACCAATAAAAACACATTTTGATGCCTTAGATCAAATTTATTTCTATTTGTTGACAAAGTGCTAGCATAGCATAAAGATCCAAACACTTTTAATTGATTAAAATCTAGTAGAGTTTTCTAAAGCATTTCATGAGGAGAAAAAACATTTGTGGAAAACATGTTTATAATATGTGCAACATGTATCAAAGAATCTAACCAATAAAGATTGGGTAAAAGAGATTGTATCATGAGAGTTCTTGCTACATTTAATAAATGATAATGTTTTCTTTCAACTATATTATTTTGTTAAGGAGTATTGTCGCGACCTAAAAATCACGACGGGTATGGCGGTCCAAATAAAAACTAATGAAAAGAAAGAAATGGAGTCGCCGCCATAATTTTTTATGAAAAACTATGGGAAAACTAAAAAAAGAATAAAGAATAAGTCTGTGAACTAGAAATGAGTTCGGGAGTCGGTTACGCGTGGGGAAGGTATTAGCACCCCACAGCGCCTGTCTTAAGACAGTACCTTTAATTAAATAATCAAAATCAAATGTGGTTTTTAAAATATTTATTTTTTCAAAAAAATATAATTAAAATGCAAAATAAAATAAAAAAATAATAATTTTTTAAATTAAAGGACCCGACAAGGATCGACCTTGCTCCTATGTATTAACATCCTTAATGGGTGAAGAATCAGGGAATACGTAGTTCTATAAAATTTGAGTTATGTTGAGAAATTTGACATTTTTATTTATTTTTGATTATTATATATTTATTAGTTTGAAAATTTAATTTCATTTCGGCATATCATAGACGCGTTCGGTCTTTTGATAATCCCAAACGAAA
>Ga0209700_105655_pt1 | contig 20700 bp, 6 predicted proteins | sample SiratroredBW_FD_187528 | JGI IMG/M metagenome (GOLD analysis project Ga0209700, IMG submission 187528) | Root nodule microbial communities of legume samples collected from California, USA - Siratro red BW (SPAdes) (version 2) | ecosystem: Host-associated > Plants > Roots > Nodule | place: USA...
CTTCAACATGTTAGGTATTCAAGTGTGAGTCTAAGTCCCACATTGAGTAAAAATGAGAAAGTTAAACAATATATAAGATAAAAGGCCCATAAACCTACTGTCTTAAGGTTTTGGGTTGAAGGTGGTGTTATTCCCTTATGTGGTTTAACTCATTTCTCATTCTTATGAGATCTCCTCGGTTATGTCCCTCCGATTCTTCCAAAAGTTGCTATCACTTTCTGATAACATGATTTAAATTGTGACAAAACTTGTTAAGACTAAATCTTAGACGTAGATTTCACTATAAAAGAAAGGATGAGGGGATTTTGTTTCAGTTTTATTAAATGATCTTTCAATCCTTAACTACCTTATATTTTACTTCTCTCTTTTCTAAAGTATCCTTTGTATTTGTGTTATATTTAAGATTTATTTTGTTGACTAATTGAGAAAAATATAAATATCTTGTTATTCTTTCATTGCGTGTGACAATTAAAGTAACATGGCATTGAATTCATGATGTCTTCTTAAGTTTAAAATTTTGTCATGTCTAATGATGCCTTCTTATGTGTAATTTTGCATAGAGGCAAACATTAAAATTCTTTTATGTTCCTTGCCCTTCTTCTAAGGCATAAAAAATACTACAAAAGTTATTTGAAATTTTGTTAATATAAAATTTGTTAAATTTAATGATATAGACACATTTTTACCACAAAAAGTATCTTTTGAGAAGATAATAAATTCATTGATGGATCTGTATTACTAGAACACTTTGAGTCAAAATTAAGATTTCTTAAATTTAATATGGATGGATTGTTAAGAGTTATTACTAAACAATATCTTTTAGAAAGATAATGAATTCATTGGTGGATGTGTGACTCTTGTTTATCTTTTGGAAAGATAATGAGTTCATTAGTGGATTTGTGACTCTTTTATCTCTTGGAAAAAAAGATAATGAGTTCATTGGTGGATCTGTGACTCTTATTTATCTCTTAGACATATAATGAGTTCATATGGGTGGAACTGTGACTCTTGTACAATATTCTTAGTCAAAATTGTAAACTTTCTGTTACAGGTCACCTAAGTAGCTTGATGGTTTAGATCACTTCTTATCAATTCAAAGCACCCTCATCATTCAAAACTTGTAACTAAATAGATCCAAACAACAAGAATATTGAGGTATTTCAAAATACCTTTTTTTTTTAAATTATATACATAATTAAGAGTAAGATAAAATAATTGTATATATTATAAACTTCTTTTATCTTCTTTATAAATATCTTAAAATACCTTTTTATCTTCTTAAGTCTCTTCCACTTAGACAGTTGAAACATATAGTAAAAAGTTTATAACACCTAAAATTATTTTATTTTATATATCAAATTAATAAAAATATTATTAAATGACTAAACTATTTTAGATATATTGATTGTGCCTTAAAAAATATATTTCCAATATTACAATAAAGTATTTTACAATACATATTTGATGTTCTCACTTTCTCTCTAACAATCTTGAGTCTTACATTGAAAAAATTGTCTCAATATTGTTCTCCTTCAATTCCTAAGGTAACGTTCATTCAAAACATTCTTGTCACTAAAGCAAAATGGATATTGCTTAGATGTTAACAATCATACATATAATCATTGTATACCACTTGAACAATATAAGCTAAAAAACACATCATTTTAATTCCAATAATAATTTACAATAATTCATATATTATGTTTAACTTATCCGAGAAACTAATTACAATAAGAAGAATTAATGTATCATTAGTTAAAATTTTATAACCTACCTTAATTTTTCAACAACTATCCACAAATTATTACAAATTATTTGATCTATGTATGAGTTAAAGTTTTAAATTGGATAAAAATAAACAAGAACATGAATCAACAAACCTTTACCTTTTCTACTTTGGGTTGAAAATGTGCTACTTTGCATTGAAAATGATATCATTATATGTTATATAAGTTTGTTCATAAATATTCTAAATCTTCTTCATATTGTAATATATTTTCATGCAAATTTTCCTACATAAAAAATAGTAAGAATGTAAAAAAGTAATACTCATACCCTTATCACCAAAATGATCTTGTATTAATTGTTAAATATTGAGACACACATGCTACTCAATTGATCTTGTACTAATTGTTAAATATTGACACACATGCTACCATAAGGGTAGAAGAGATACAACAAAGAAAAATGGTAAGAGATACACAAGGAACCATTGGGAAGAAAGAATCAAACAGAAGAGAGACTTCCTCATCACATCACATTACACAAAAAGAGGAGTTATACACTTCTTTTGCAAACTTATTCTGTGACTTTTTTTCACAAGAAAGAATGATCCTAGTCTTCTCCAAGGAAGAAAACAGTTGGCTTCTTGGGCTCAAGGATCTCCACAGTCCCTTCCAACATCTTGGCCACCTTGCCCATAGTGGGCCTCAACTCAGGCCTATCTTGTAGACACCACATGGCAGTCTTCACCATCCTATTAACCATGTCAAAGTGAGTCCTACTATCATAAGCATTCCTAATCTCTGCATCCAAAATCTCCTCCACTCTCATCTCTTTGAACATCTTATCAAAGGCCCAACCTGGGAAGTACCACTCCTCACTCCTAAGCACAGACTCTTGGATCTCAAAGTTCCTAATTCCACTCACAAGCTCCAAAAGCACCATGCCAAAACTATATACATCAGCTTTTGAAGTGATTGGGTCAGCAGTGATCCATTCTGGTGCCATGTACCCTGGTGTGCCCCTCCTCCTTGACATGGTCACCATGTCCTCCTTTTTCCTCAACTTGGCCAGCCCAAAATCTGAGATCTTGGGGCAAAAATCATCACCTAGTAAAATGTTCTCAGGCTTGATGTCACAGTGCAAAACCCACTCCAAACACTCCTCATGTAAGTAGGCAATAGCCCTTGCCACACCAAGGGCTATTCTGTACCTCATGCTCCAATCCAAAACCGGCTTTTGTTGTGGACTTGATTGGTCTTTGAGATGGTTGTTATTATTACTGTGAGACTTGTTCACCCTGAAGAGGTACTTGTCCAATGAGCCACAGGGGATGTGTTCATAGACCAGTATCCTTTGGCCCTTCTCAGCACAGAACCCCCACAGCCTCACCAAGTTGAGGTGGTGCATTCTGGCAATGATTGTGACTTCTGCCCAAAACTCAGCATCTCCACCTGTCACATTCTTGAGGCACTTCACTGCCACCACCCTGTGGTCTGGCAACTCACCCTTGTAGACATCTCCAAAGCCTCCTTTGCCTATGAGATTGGAGAAGTCATTGGTAGCAGCCTTGATTTCTGAGTAGGTGAACCTCTTGGGACCCCCAGCAGGGAGAAGCTCAAGGCCTAGTGTGGTGGCCATGTCCCTATACTTGATGTACCTCTTGAGGAAGGACCAGAAGAAGGCCACCCCAGCTATGAGTTCTGCAGCAAAAAGTGTGCATATTATGGCAATGTTTCTGGCAGTTGTGTTTGAGTCCTTTGGAGGCAGTGGCAGGCTTAAGTTCACCGGGCATGTGGTTTCCATCACCTCAGTCAGGCCAATGAAATTGGATGGTGTTGACTCAGATTTATCAACTTTGAGAAAAAAGGCAGCCTCAGTACCTGGTGACCAGAACCCAAATCGAAGGCTTGCCCCAGTCACCCACACACAGTACCCAAGTCCATCATATTTGAACCCAAACCCAAGACAAGTTTTATCTCTTGAGCAACCGGACTCACAGATTGAAAAGTTCCCAGCTTCAATTTGGGTCACTTTGCCATCACTGGTGTAGTTCACATAGTCCAGCCTCAGATACTGGGTGCTTTGGGAAAGAGAGATTTTCCTTGTGCAACCCTCTTCAGCCCCTCCTTGATTTGGGGTGAACCCAGATGGGCAAACACAAGAAGTAGAATTGGTCAAATCCTCACCAGGCACACAAATTGCATTAGATCCACATTTGCCTTTGATCCTGCACATCTCCCATATCCCTATCCAAACCTCAACCCACTTGTTATTCTGGTCAGGGTAGAAGCTATAGATCCTGAGATTCCCATCATCCTCAAGGACCACTTTCCTGAACCTGGGGTCTCCATAATCTGAAGTGAGAAAAGAGTTACCTTCCATGCTCATTTTCCCTGCATCATCCATGCTCAGCAAGGGGCTCGGGGTGCCATAGTATTGATCACCGGTGGAGTTGAGGACCAGAAACTGAGACTTGGTGAACCTGAATTTCCCATTGCTGGAGAGAAGCTCAATCCCGGTGAAGCTCTGGTTGGGCAGAACGGTGTTGGTGGGGTGCTTGAAGCTGCTCCAGTTCCCAAAAACCAAGTTTCCATTGTTGAGGAGAACAAGTTGGGAATCATTAGTTTTGGCAGTGTCTTGAAAGGGTGAGCCATTGAGGAGAAGTTCAAATTTTGAGGTGATGACAAGAGACCCAGAACTGTTGACTTTGGTGGTGTCACTCCAGACAAGAGGGTTGGCACTGGGAGGGACTTTGGAAAACCAAATGGAAAAGGTGAAGAGGTTGGAGTTTGGTACGGGAAAGAAGCCTGCAGTGAAGTTTTTGTTGGGAGAGAGAAGGGTTGTGTTCTGAGAGGGTTGCCATGGGGAGTGTGAGATGTTGAAGGATGAGAGTTGTTGTTGTTGTTGTTGTTGGGAGAAAGAGGGTTGAAGATGGAAGAGGAAGAAGAAGGTGAGGAAGAAGAAGAAGGAAGGGGTGGAGAGAGGCATGGTTTGAATGGTCAACTATGGTGCAATGAATGAAGAGCAAACATTTGTAGTTGGTTTCGTTGAATTGGAGAAAGTGGTGAGTATTAATAGCTGGCGGCTGTGATATTTGAGCGTGTAGATGTGGAAGATTGACTTGACTCTAATCTGTTCTATGGTCTTTTCAGATTTCTAATGCCTTTATCGTCACTGTGGGGTAAATTGACTGAGCTTATCTTATTTTCTGCAACCACTTGCATTTGAACGTCTTCAATATTCCTATTTCTATTTCTGCTACCACTTGCATCTCTCTTCTTCTACTACCATTAAAAAAAACAAGAGAAAAAAAAATAAACATATTTCTGCCACCACTTGCATATTTTTATTACATTGTTCAATTTTACCTACCCTTTATCTCGTGTTTTTTTACTGCTGTAATGTAATTCTGCACTTTGTTGTTGAAGGTGTATCATCAAAAAATCAAAAAATATTCATTTCAGAAATTACTATGCAAAAAGTGCACTTGTTTCTAAAAAGAGAAATTATCTTGTTGCAAGATGCATAGTTCATAGCGTATATTACCTCTTATGAAAACCGCAGTACATATACTGCGGCCATATTTGACTGATTATGGAGTACAATTGGTCTGCACTTTCACATCCAAGGAGGAAAGTTGTCTTCAATAAACAATCTTATATGTCAGAAAAATAACCAAAAACCGCTCTCCGTTCATATATGGAATCAACAAATAGTATAAAAGAATACGAAATTGTATAATTCTGTACGTAATAATAACAATAACAGAAAAATTTACATCATTAATTTAATTTAAAATAATTAAATTTGTAAATTACAAATTCAACATTCAAGTTCATCATCTCGAGTGTACTTAGTTGACTTGAATTCAATTAGATTAATCATCTCGAGTGTAATTAGTTTGACTTTTATTTAATTAGATTAATATAAAATCATAACTAATTCAATTAGTTCAATTAAAATTCTTAAATATATCGAGTTAATCCAAATACTTAAGCAACCAGTATTGCTAGTACAATGATTAGAAGTATAATTATACATAATTTAACTTCTATTAATGGAAATTTAATGTGACTTTGGTTTTATTCTGTATTTTGAAAACACAGTAAATAGATAATATAAAATATCCAGCAAGAAAATCTAGGGAAGATACATTTAATGTAAATTTCTTTTGAACAATTTTGTTACTAAAACAGAAAGACTTGTGATTTTTAAAATTTAATATCATTTTTTTAGTGTGGTGTTTTCCATTCCTGTTTGTAAGATGCAAATTAGAAGGGGTGTTATTTTTTTAATTGATCAATAATATTCTTCTCAGTGATTATTTTTATATTAATTAAAAAAGAGAAAAGTTATATATCTGATAAACCATTAGAAAACAGAGAAGAGTATTAAAATATTATTATTTTAGAAAAAATATTAACCAGTACGAGATAAAGTTAATTTTGTGGAAGAAATGGACGAGAGAGCATGATTGGCGGTGCATTCGACTTTTCTATCAAATGACAATTAATATTTGTCGACAGAAAAAAGAAAAAAATAATTTAATATAGATTTTATTATTATCTACTAATCTAATATTTTAAAATTTTCGACCAATTAGTCATTGTAAGTAAAACCAAAGGTGATTATTGTATTCATAACTTGGAGCCCATTTCTATAAATAACATTTTAAGTTTATAAATTATTCCGCATATCATCATGAGAACTTATTAAATATTGGATTTATTTGTTCTGTAAACCAATTTTCTTGTTTGGAATGTATGATAAAAATTGAAAGACGAATAGGTGTATAAATAAAATTGTTTTATTTGAAAAACTTTAAACATAATATATCAACCTAATTTTGAGATTCCATATTCCTATTATTAGACATTAAAGGTGAATTTAGTAATTCAATATTTAATAATTTTCGGTTGAATCTTAAAATTAGAATTGAAATTCGGTTATCAAGTATTTATCAATTAATTAATTTCAATTTCTTTTATTTATTATTAATATTATTTAAAAAAATTTACTCACAAGAATTTTTTATTTAAATTTTGTCATTTTTTCAAATTTTATGATAAAGAAGTTCACATGTTCCAAAAATAATTTTCACTCTTTATTTATTATTTATATTATTCTAAAGCATTTAGTTATTTGAATGTTTAAAAAAAAATTCATATGTGAATTTTAATTTCATATTCAACATTCTAGTTGAATCTTATCGTAAAAAATAATATAGATTGATATTTTTTTTACATATATATAAAATTTTTGAAATATCAAATATATAAAACTATATTAAAATTTAAAAATAATATATATATATATATATATATATATATATATATATATATATATATATATATATATATATATAAATAAAAGCAATCAAGATTCTCTTTACACACTTTGTCTCGGTCAAGAATTCACATATTCATAAAAAAATATTAATCAAAAATATTATTCGTCATTCATTATAGTTTTATCTTTAAAAAGGTGTTTATCCAATTAAAGAAAAAAAAACATATTTAAATTATACTTTAAATTAATTTCTAAATAATATAAGACTATTAAATATATCAAAATAAGTTTTTTAGTCAAAATTTAAAAAAATAAAAAATTATATCTGAAATCACTTTTTTATTTCATATAAGATATTATATTTTGATTTCAAATTTGTTAAAATAACATCGTTTAGATAAATTACCATATCTTAAATATTATCTGATTTAAAACTTTAAATTTCATCACGATTTAAATCTTAAAAAATATTTATAAAAATTAAATTTCCCTCAAATCCAAAACAAGAAAGGTCATTGGAAAGAACATAATTTAAATTATTAATTATGAATTTAGATATTAAAATAATATGTAAATGAATAAGTTGTATTTAGAAGCATCACTTTATAAAAGTATTATATTGATTTTCTTTTTATTTTAATGTAAAAGTAAAGTCGTGCTGAAAATACTATTTTAATATTTCATTTTCTATGTTTAAAATAAAACTGTAGTTGTGATGCATCTCGTCAGCTTCAGAGAAATTTGCAGAGTATTCTATAGGTGGTTCTCTTGGTGACTGAGGTCCTTCACAAGTTGCTTTCCATGTTTGTTTTTATGGAATATATGAACCCATAAACCATTCATATATTAACTATATTTAGGAGGTGTACCATTATTTAATTCATTTTCATCTTCTAGATTATAGCAGCCGGTCTTCTAGATTGCTTGAGTTATCTTGTAAGCATTACTTTCATCTTTAATGTAAATCAAATTATATTAAACTTGTGCTTACAATATTTTACATATATTTAAAAGAAATAAAACCACCGTTCGTAAATTTAAGCACAATTTTTACGTTAATTGAAAAATAAAAAACATAATTTTAAATACGATTTTTACAACTAAGTTAAAAAAATAAATAAAATTGTGTTTTAAAAGCATAACTTGTTTAAAGTTATTTTCCTAAAAACGAATTATTTATTTGAATAAATTTTAATAAAATACTAAAGATTCATAATTTCCAATTAAAATTGCACCTTCAAAGTATCAAAGTGCAAACTGTTGAATCATTCCATTTAAAAAAAAAAGTTTCAAACATTTATAATAAATTTTATCTTCTGTCCAAGTATTTAATCCTCACATTTATAATATTATGGTCTAATTTGCTCCCACCGTTTTCAAACTTCTTGCTGTAAGAGAGAGACACCAACCAAACCTAGACTTCAATTAGTCCAAAATGCAGCCTCCGAGATTATGGTCACCGTTGAATAGGATTAAGGTATGTATCATTATCATCAACCAATTAATTAAGATTCAATATAAAGACATTAATGATCATAATGCATACTGTGATATTACATATAAATTGATTTTATTATATTAAATGTGAGTTAAAAATTACATATACATGTATATGATAAAATTTGGAGTTAAATTATGTTATTTATGAGAGTGACATTATTTGAAAATAATGTATTACATGTCAATATGTATCTGTTTGGAGTGATATGATATATAAGTTCATTACATAATTATATCTCATCAAAATACTCTTTAGATCAAGAGAATTTACTCTTTAGATCAAGAGAACTTGCATAACCATATTGACATGTCTTCCATACATGTTAGTAGGACAATATTAGAGATTAACAAGTATCCATAACAGTTCTAACTACTAAATTTATTACATGATCACATCTCATCAATGCACTATTCATGTGAAGAGGAGAACTATGGTAAGGTTGACATGTCTTTTACTCATGTCAATAAGGTAAAGTTAAACATTGACGAGTGACCAAAGTAGCCCTGTTCACTAAATTTATCACATGATCTCATCCTATCGAAGCATTATTCATGTTAGCAAAACTTATATGGTAATGTTATTAGATCCTTCATGTGTGTTAGTAGGATATGGTTAAAGGTTAACAAGTGTCCAAAGCAACCTTGACTACTAAATTTGTGACATGGTCGCATCCATCAATGTATTATTCATGTTACAGAACTTGCATAACAACATTGATAGGTCTTTCACGCGTGCTATTGAGACAAGATAAAAGGCTAACAAGTGTCAAAACATATGATATAATACAGTCAATCATACTTAAAAAAAAAATCATATATTTAGTTTGTTCATTACCTAAACAAGTTTTTCAGTAATAATTTTGTATATTTCAAAATCTTATCTAATTTAAAAGACCTATCATTAAACTTGATTAATTCTTTGATTAAATTTTTTCTCATAGTTACATTCTCATCTTTTGTTTTTTCAATCTCAAATGAGTTCAATCTCAAATGATATTTCTTAAAATATTCTAAATGCATACTAACTTTAAATCATATTTTTTTCTTCCACACGCAGACTAAGTTGATCCTTCAAATCATATATTTCAAGCTCAACCTCTTTCATTTTTTTTCTTAAGAGAGAGTTTATCTCTTTTCAAAACACTTTAAATTTGGCATTCATCTTTTTATACTCAAGAGGGATTTTGTGAGATCTAACTAAGAACATAATTGGGAATTTCCTCACAATTTGAGTATGAGGAATGAAATTGAATAATAGTAGAAGTTTCATAGGAGAGTGTGGCCATTACCTCACTTTTCACATGTAGCAGACTTTTTCGTTTGAACGATTGCTATTATTCAAAGGAAAATGATACTTTAACACTGCATTTTCTCTTACTTCTGTTTGACACTCCGACGTGGCATGTACCGTCCCGCGTGACAATGAAAAAGAAAATGCAGTTCTTTTTGGCATTCCACCTCTGAGACACATGTGTGTGTTTCAAAATTACAAACAGCGAACCACTTATTTGAACTGAGCTAACCACTTACTGTTTTCAGCCCTCAGACACGTGTGTGTTCCAAAACTACAACTACACACAACGAACCACTTATTTGAACTGAGTTAACCACTTAGTATTTTCACCCGTCAAACACGTGTGTGTTCCAAAACTACACACAACGAATTACTTATTTGAACTGAGCTAACCACTTAGACATTCCACCCCTGAGACACATGTGTGTGTTCCAAAATTACACATAACGAATCACTTATTTGAACCGAGCTAACCACTTAGACATTCCAACCCTGAGACACATGTGTGTGTTCCAAAATTACACACAGCGAACCACTTATTTGAATTGAGCTAACCACTTAGTGTTTTCACCCCTCAGACACGTGTGTGTTCCAAAACTACACACAACGAACCACTTATTTGAACTGAGCTAACCACTTAGACCTTCCACTCCTGAGTCACATGTGTGTGTTCCAAAACTACACACAGCGAACCACTTAGGTGAACTGAGCTAACCACTTAGACCTATCACCCCTGAGACACATGTGTGTGTTCCAGAATTACACACAGCGAACCACTTATTTGAACTGAACTAACCACTTAAACATTCCACCCTTGAAACACATGTGTGTGTTCCAAAATTACACACAACGAACCACTTATTTGAACTGAGCTAACCACTTAGTGTTTTCACCCCTTAGACACGTGTGTGTTCGAAAACTACACACAGCGAACCACTTATTTGAACTGAGCTAACCACTTAGACCTTCCACTCCTGAGACACATGTGTGTTTCAAAACTACACACAGCGAACCACTTAGGTGAACTGAGCTAACCACTTAGACCTACCACCCCTGAGACACATGTGTGTGTTCCAAAATTACACACAGCGAACCACTTATTTGAACTGAGCTAACCACTTAGACATTCTACCCCTGAGACACATGTGTTCCAAAACAACTGCGTTTTCTCTTTCATTGTTATGCGGGACAACACATGCCACGTTGGAGTGTCAAACAGAAGTAAGAGAAAATACGGTGTCAAAGTATCATTTTCCTTATTCAAATCTTCCAAAGTGCCAATATAACTTCTCCTTTTTGGATTTTTTGGAGTTTCATCTTTTCCATAGCTCACGACACTTGCCCTTGATGTGTCCAATTTTTTCGCACTCAAAACCTATTTTCCACAAAATTCTCTTGAATTTTGTAGTCATGGTATGATGGAACAAACCATTCATCTAATATCTTAAATATGTTCAAATATTAAGAATATATAAATCATCTAATGTTAATTATTTAAAAATCTACTTTGTAATAAGATCTTTATAAATAAGGAGTAAATATATTTTCAATAATTTATTAGTTTGACTTTTAATTAAATAATGCCAATAATAAATATGATTATACAGCGCGTGCACAATATTTTATTTGCAGTTTTATACAAAATCAACTCATTATATTAAATACCAAAAATGCATTAAATATTTCTATTAGCAAAATCATGTGGAGATAAATTAATTTTACCATCTTTTTATACATTTGTGATTTAAAAATTGAAGAAAAATATAGTATTGTAATGGAATAAAACTTAAACATGTCACATTCCATAAGTCAACGAGGAAACAATAGCTTACCAATTTTGTTTATCTTTCTATTATGCTTAATGCTCAATTGTGATCCTCTGTAATTTTTATTCAAATTTTGATTTCCAAGTTTTTACTTAAAACTTCAAGAATTATCGTTTTGTATTCACAGTATCCACAAATTGAAACAGTGAAACCATTTATTATTGGCTCAAAATCCAGTAATCAAATCATTATATTTCACTTAAAATAAGAAAAAAAAAATCCAAAATTTTCAAATTTCGCAAAAACACTCACCAAGATTTTCCAAATTCTAAACAGTTCAAATCCCTTCCCTATTCTTTATCCATTCAAAACACCAAATTATTTGAGTTAAATATGAACACTTGAAAGTTTTAATCGCAAGAATGCTTTTATAATTTACACTTTGAGTAATAATATGGTTTACATCATATAATAGCATAGTTGATCATGAAAAGCATAACCAAATCCTGTTTCTCATGCTCACTGTACTGAAGTCTAAAGAGAGAAAACACAAGTTGAACTACTTGTTCAGCATCTCTGGCTTCTTGAATCCAATATACTACTAAATTTAAAAATCCAAAATCCAACCAAAGACCAAGATAGTTGAAGGAAGTTTAAGGAGTACAAGGTGTAGTATAAGCCTATAGACACTATAAAGTATAAAAACCAAGCCTATAAAGAGTTCCAAAGTTTGGTGAAGAAGTAAAAGAAAATAGACAGAAGCAGTGTTGTAAATGTAAATCAAGCTTCATCTTCCATCAGAGGAATTAAAAGAATTAGCAAATCCAAAGGGCCTAGTTGGTATGCTAGACTGTGTATTTTCTTCACTAGTAAGCATTGATGAAGAGGTTGAAACATCAAAGGTTGTGTTCCCTCCTTCAACAGCCTGCCACTTGCTGAGTGCTTGAGGCAAAGTCATGTCCAAGTCAATGCCATAAATGTCTTCATCATCTGTCTCAGAAGGCTTCCAAATCTCAACAAGAGGGGCCAGAACATTGACCACATGGCTCATGTCTGGACGCTGGTAAGGCTCCCTTGCACAACAGTGACCAGCCAACTCAGCCACAGTCCTACAACTGGGTAAGGCCTCCTCATCAACACACATTATGGGGTCAACAAGCTTGCCAAAAGAGTCCTTGTTCAGTAGCATCCTCCTGAACCATGTTACAAGGTGCACATTCTCTTCTGGTTGGCTGTTGTCAATTGCTCTCCTTCCTGTTATCATCTCCATCAGAATCACTCCGTAGCTGTAGACATCAACCTTTGTTGTAACTCGTCCAGTGACTGCCAGTTATATCATTTTAGTTAGCAAGGAATTGGACAAAATGGAGGAAAAACTAAACTACCTCTGTGCTATTGTATCATGAACTGCAGATTCGAATGATCATTGGTGAAAAAAGCCACTATGTAATTGGCCTATGTAATATGAAGCAATAATGTACACAGTTGCAGATAAAGCATGGCAGAGACAACATCTTAATTTATAGAGGGAAAATAATGTTTTTAGGAATATGTACTTTTTGTCATACTTATACTTTTCATTGTTAAATTAGTCCAGCAATGAATTTAGTCTTTTCTAATAGTTAAAGTTAATATCTCGTGACGTTCTTAATGATCAGAGTTGTAAAACAAAACAAATTCATATATTTTTCTAGAGTTTAAGGAATAATTCATCAATTTAAAAGTACAAAAGCTAATACAAGATAAAAGAATGCATATATAAATCATGTTTCTCTTTCTATATGCTCCACTAACACCGTGAAGTATACACATTCTAATGATCATTGTTGAAGAAAAAAACCACAATGTGACTGGCATCGTGATTTGTTTTAATATATAATATGAAGCAACCATGGTACATTGTTTTAGATAAACTATAGACTAAATGTCAGATGAAAGTAGAGGCAACATAATAAGGACGCAAAGTGGCTGTATAGGATTGCAAATCAAACAAAATATTCCAATGGATTTTAGGAGGCACACAGGAAAAAAAAAAAAAAAAAGACTAGGAATTTTAAGTGGTTTTGTTGTCTTCATACTAACATTTAACAAACAATCTGTCATCGTTGCCCCCTCAATACAGTTGTTTGTTTCCAGACAAAATTTGAGAAAATTTTTTATACTAGTTAGAGTTTTGCAATCAGTCTTTTTCTCCATAGCTTATTAATTATCTCCAGGGGTTCATATGAGAGACACTAAAGTAGAGATCTATAGCAACAATAAGTGCCTACATGTTGCAGATTCATCAAACATTCTACTAATATAAACTGCTTAAAGTATATGTCAACATTGGATAAGAAAATTTCACATTTGACAAGCAGGTCAAATAGTGCTTCCCTGATTTTTTTCAGATGTGTTAACTGTATGAAACACAAAATTTTCAAAAGCAGTTTAAATTTGTACCTGCATACTCTGGAGCCAGATATCCAAAAGTACCAGCAAGCCTAGTTTCAAATGAGGTCTGTCCTTCTGGGGCAAGCCGAACCAATCCAAAGTCTGAAACTTTGGCCCGCATATCATCCCCAAGCAAGATGTTTGATGGTTTTAGATCCCTATGGATAAAAATTTGTTGAGCCAAACCGTGAAGATATTCAACACCTCTAGCAACATCCAAGGCAATGGAAAGCCTTCTCTTCCAGTCCAGTGGCTGTATCCCTTCTTCTTTCCAGTCAAATAAATGCTTACTGAGAGGACCCTGAGGCATGTATTCATACACAAGAAGCTTCTCATTTCCATCCAAGCAGTGGCCTTCTAGTGCAACCAGATGTCTGTGTCGAACCTTAGTAAGCACTGCAATTTCAGACTCAAACTCAGTCAGCCCCTTCTCACCCATCATTCCAGATTCCATCCTTTTCACTGCAATTTTTGTTCCATCGTACAATTCCCCTTTGTATACAGTGCCAAAACCACCTTTCCCCAATATGTTTCCCTCACTGAAATTGTCTGTAACTTGTCTCAAAACTTGGATTGAAATAACCATATTACCAGCCTCCACATGTTGAACACTACTAGCTGGACTAAGTGCACCAATTCTTCCTCCTCCACCACCACCACCACCACTAACACCTGCACCAGCATCTGCAACACTTATCTTCAGACCATTTCCATCTCCAGAATAACGAGGATGTATCACTATTGCACTAGGACTTTGAACTTTGCCTGCGCGCTTACGTTTTCTACTATAAATAAGAAATATCAAACCCCCTAAACCAAGTAAACTGACACCTCCCACCACAGTGCCAACAATTGCTCCAGTATGTTGTTTCTTAACTTCACCTCCAGAGTTACCCCGAGAACTTGAGTCAGGAGGGGCTTGAGGTTTATCCTTTCCAATATCAGGATTCCCATCAGTTTTAACAACTACACCCCCACGAAAAGATGGCACCTTGCCGTGCAATTGATTGTTGGAAACATCCAATTCTACCAAAAGAGGCATGCTGGTGAGTTCACTTGGTATGGTACCAGTGAGAGCATTGTTGGCAAGAAGCAACTTTGTCACAGATGTAAGCGAAGCAAAACTGGGAGAAATGTTGCCAGAGAGATTCATGTTCTGCAAGTTAATGACCGAAACGTTACCATTTGAGCAAACAATCCCCAACCATCTTTGACCACAAGGGTCATTCCCCTTCCAACTTTCAGCAAGTCTTATAGGATATCCAAAAGGTTCAACAACAGAAAGTAAAGCATCCACAAGAGGACTGCACGGCTTACCAGCCTCCACTGTGCAAAAACTATTGATCCCCTTCTCTAAATCATTATCAACCTTCACTCCATTTTTGAACAAGGGAGGAGACCCTTGAAGTAAGTTATTGGTCAAATTCACTACTTTAAGTGCAGGAAGAGAAGTGAGAGAGGGTGGAACAACCCCAGTTAACTGGTTATCCCTCAAGCTCACATCATATAGTTGATCATGATTTGACAAGTCCGGTATGGGACCTGTGAACGAGTTACCATGCAACCAAATTTGTTTCAAATATGTCAAGCTCTTTAACACATCAAGGGTACCATTGAGTTTACTATTACTTTTCTGACCATTCAACCAAAGAGTCTCCACAGAACTCCCAGAAAGGGTTGCAGGCAACCCTCCTTCAAGAGAATTAAAACTCAAGCTAAGAGAAACCAAACCTGGGAAGGGACCATCTTTACCAAAAAAATCAGGAATTTTCCCCACAAAGCCAGCACTGATTGCAGAGAAACTCCTGAGAGCCACACAGTCCTTGAGGTTATCAGGAATCCCCCACTGTGAAAAAGAGTTGTAGCCAATGCTCACAGACTGCAAATTGGTCATGCCGGTGAAGAAATCACCCGGAAAGGAGTTGAAATTGTTGTTGTGGATGAGCAGAACCTGAAGGGACTTTGGCATGTTAGGAAATGGCCCAGTGAAGTTGTTGTTCATGCACTCAAACCGTGTCAACTCCGAGAGCTGTGCCAGTTCCTTAGGCAGAGAACCATGCAAACTCTGTGCCCCAATTTGAATTGCAGTGACCCTCTTCGCGCTGCACTGAACGTGCTCCCATTTACACACATCCGGGTCATTCCATTGAAGACCATTGGGTCCATTGATGGCCTTCTTCAATATGTTCATCACAGCATCATCTTGACACCACGCACACTCAAACCCCACACAGAACAACAACACAACAAGCCAAGAAACAAAACCCATATGATCACCACACGATTTCCTCACGATTCTCGATGTCACAGACAAAAATGCTCACTATGACTCCAAAAACCTTGATGTTACCGTGATCTTGCGTTGTGATCACTCCAAAAACCTTGATGCTGCACCCACCCAGAATCACGTTCTTGGACTGTTTTTACAAGAGGGTGGTGAAGATTTGCAAGCAACGGAGAGACAGCAAAAGGGAGATAAAAACAAGAAGAAAGCAAAGATTTTTTTCTTTCTCTCTTTTCTTTGTGATCACTCACTCACACAGCATTGTGCACCCGATAAAGATTCCCCATAAGGAAAGAAAGGGAATTTGTTTGGGAATGTGATAAAAAGATCGAAAGAAAGATTCGGGGTTGGGAGAGAATTGGAATATAAACGAAAGGAGGAAGAAAGAGCGAATAAGAAGAAAGCAGAGAAGGAGTTTGGGTTTGAGTTTAAGGTGTGTCACACACAACAGAACATGCCATGAACATGAACACGAACGATGGAACATGCGTGTGGGACCCACCTTCCTCGAATCGGTGTTTTTCTAGGTAACGCTTTCACGTTGGGATGTAGTAAATAGTTAAGGATGAGTTAAGTAGAGCGTGTTTTTTTGGTGGGTTGGTACTTCGTGAGTTGGAATTTTAATTACGGTTTTAATTTTAATCCACAATTTGTCTAACAAACATATGCTAGAGCCACCAACTCTTTTTTTTTTCATAAATGTTTTTTTCCCAATACCCTTTCCAATATTCTTTATTATATTCTTCCTTTTTTACATCAACTAAAATGGTTACAATTTTAACTTTCTCTAAACAATTCAACCCTAATATTTCTTTTTCTCATTTATTTTGAAATCAATCTATAAAAGACACAATTTGTAAAATCTTTTCAGGAAATTATATGTATTTATTGTTATTCTTGTTTTATGCCAAAGAAGTTGCGAAACGGAGAGAAAAACTATAACGTTTTGTTGATTATATAATAACCGTAATTTGGTTTATTAACAAATTTAAATCGATTCGTGTATTCAATTTTTAATTAAAATTTTATAATGGTTTTCATTCTTTTATAATGGTTATCAATATTATCTTTCTTTTTTAATAAAAAATTACTTTAATTAGTTAATTAATACAAAAAAAACGATTCACTCGTATGAGGAAAAAAAAATTCTACGTTGAAGTTCTAGAAACGAGACAGAAGGAAAAAGAAAAATCAGGGTTACGGGATTCGGTGCATCCCCTGAGTCACCTATATATTCAATAGAAGATTAAGAAAATATGTCACGAGATTTGTTTCCACTATTTTTATTATGTTGAAATGTTATGGAATTATTACTGGGATCTTATAGTCAAATTGCAGTGGAATTGTTTTTTATAAATATTATTAAAGGGTTGTTTTGTATTTAGTGATCATATTTCAAGGTTAATTTTAAATTATAAAGCTTAGATAATAAAGATCATAATTAATATGATTATAAGCATGTGTCCAAAAGAAGATATATATATATATATATATATATATATATATATATATATATATATATATAGAGAGAGAGAGAGAGAGAGAGAGAGTGAGAGAGAGAGAAAATAAACTAGAATTGTTTGACTAGTTAAAATATTTTCAATGCACAAAAATTATTTTCTAAGAGGTTTCAAAGAGTTTATGGAAAGAAATTTTAATTTATAAACTATAAGTTACTTATATAACAATATTTTAAATTCAGAAATTATAAATTAAATTTTTAAAAGATAAATAAAAATTAAAGTTGATTAATATTCATTAAATTAACCTGTTTAAATCAAATGGCTTGTTTAAATAAAAATATATATACAATTTTTTATAAAAAAAATAGAAATACTAGAAAACTTTAATTATATGTTTGTAGAAAACATAAATTTTATTTATATAATAAAATTTATGTAATTATGTCTTTTTATGTTATTTTATATTTATTAATTAATTCTACTAAACGTTCATAATTAAATGAGTTACTTTTTCAATTCAAAATTTATAAACTAAAATTTAATTTATGAATTAAAAATTGATTTATAAGTTCGTTTATTCAAATTCAACTATAATTTGAGTTTCTGTTCTCCACCATATTTTGAGACAATTTTTAGTGGTCGCATTTTCTCCCTCTTTTTCTTCTTTTTCTCTTCTTACTTTGATTGTTTCTTCAACGCTATTGGATTTTGGATTGTTAAAAATGACGTACGTACTAAAGTTTTGATCCAGTCTACAAATAAAGAAAAATTAGTATGGGTGAAACTCTTTCATTTCCTTAAGAGAGCTTGTTACAAGGAATTTTTTTAGTCTTTTTTAGAAATTTGAAACTGGAAATGTTATTTTTCTATTTTTTTTAGTTTATGTTTTAAAAAATAACATTTCAAGAAAACTGCGGTTTTCCATAATCTTTTAAGTTAATTATTTCACAAATCTGTTCAAACAGAGAATATAAAATTCTAACTTTTTTAAATTGAATTTGTAATGCAAAAAATATTATGTGTATAATATGTTACTCATTTCAAGACAAGTATTTACTGTGATAGAATTAAAATTTATGGTAACACTGTTACGTTACTTTTTTAATTTCTTAAATTATATAATATTTTTAAAAGATTAAAAGTCATCACGTAATAAGATTTCATTCTCTCACTAGTATGCAAATCTTTCTCTTCTTTTGGTTTTTTTTCAAAGATTTTTCTATCCTTTTGACGAATTAAGGTTTGCTCTCAATTAAATAATTTTCAAGTGTATAGTGATTTCTTGCTCGAGTTAAAAGCTTCTTGAAAAAGGAAACTTACTTTAAACAATCCTAGTTAATGAATTTGAAATAGAATATATTTGTTTGGAAATATTTTAGTAGCATGATCCTTTATTGCATGTAAAGATAATTTAACTCAACTTGAAAAACATTTGGTGTATTTGGGTTTGATGTTATACAAGTGCATGTAGAAGCTAAAGAATACATGTTAATAATGCTTATAATGTTCTCCAGTTATATGTAGAAATTAAAGAATATTTGTTATATTTGTATCTAATGTGCTTTATATGTATGTAAAATTAGAAGAATATTTGTTACAATTATATCTAATATTCTTTGTTTGCATGTAGAATATGAGTAAAATTAGTTGCATGTGCTTATGACGTTTTTTATGATCATGATGCATTTGGAATCCCCATTTCTCTACATGTCAAACTAGAGCCCTTCCTTATTTGTCTAAATCAAAGCCTTCACCAATTCTTACTAAGTTGTAAAAGTAACATATAATTATTTTTGGTTCCAGAATGAAAAGTATTATCACATGAGATGGAAATATGTTTGAAGAAAATAAAGAAGTGTTTTATTTTTAAGTGTCCATGTGCTAGTGTAGAAGAATTGTCTTAATCATTGTAGTGAGTGTTTCGTTTGATATCATTGCTCAATGAAAATAGACACAATCAAATAAATATTTTATTTTATTTATTTTAGTCGTTAAGTGAGATTATCATTTGATAATTTTCTCAATGAAGACAAATACAATCAAGTGGAGGTATCGTCTAATTCACTTAAATGGAAATTTTCAAACATAAAGATCAGAAGAAACCTTACTTTAACCTCAATCTCATAGAGGTGTGTCGTAACCTAGAATCACGACGGGACAATGAACATCTATGTAAAGCAAAGAGGAGTCGTCATTATTGTTTATTATGGAAAAATCAAAAACAATGAGGTGTGAAGACAGATTAATATGTTAGGTGTAGGAAAGGTATTAACACCCTTCATCCTAAAACGGTACTTTTAATTAAATGAGAAACATATATGATTTTTTTAAAATGTTTATTATTCTCAAAATGTAAGTAATAAACAAGAAAAATATTTTTAAATTTTTATTTTTGACCCGACAATGATTGACATTAATCTTATGACTTTCACCTATGATGAAAAATTAAGATTCACGTAATTTTTGATAAAAAAAATGTTTACTGTTGTGTTGATTTTTTTAATTTATATATATATATATATATATATATATATATATCAAGTTGCAGAGTTAGTTAAAAGGGTAAAACCTTATAAATAATCCACTCTGATACTGATACCCTCTTGGTATCAGAGCCAGAAGCAAAAACTGGGAACTAAAAGGACAGTTTTGTCCATAAATTCTCAAGAAGAGTTGTGTGAACATCTCTCTTCAATTTCTCAAACGCAAAATCTTATCCTTAAGGAAATAAAAAACCTAAAGGAGAAAGTAGAAGAACCTTATAAAATCATTGATAATCTAATTATTGATATAAATAAATTAAAACAAACAAACGAAAGACTTGAAAGTTTGTTAGCTAAACTAATAACTGACAACAACTTAGAAAAAATTTCTATACAACTTAACAAACTAAAATTGGGACCATCTAGTTCCAATAACGCAAATACCAACTTTATCTTGGCCAAA
>Ga0209700_105657_pt1 | contig 20688 bp, 10 predicted proteins | sample SiratroredBW_FD_187528 | JGI IMG/M metagenome (GOLD analysis project Ga0209700, IMG submission 187528) | Root nodule microbial communities of legume samples collected from California, USA - Siratro red BW (SPAdes) (version 2) | ecosystem: Host-associated > Plants > Roots > Nodule | place: USA...
CGTTATTCAAAATCTTTCAATTAATCCTTCATAGAAGCATTAGGTAACCAATTTGTGATGTTTATTAGCAATTAGTAGGTGATATTGATGATTAGAGTAGTTGATTTGGGATTTGGGGGGCTGTCGATGGCGAATTTGAGGATTTTCCGATCTGCTGGGTTGAGAACCGGATGGAGTCGTCCGGTTTGTATTTTTTTTTTAAATGAGAACCGGATGCACCCCCATCCGGTTCACAATTTCAAAAAACGAAGGAGAGGGTATTTATGTAATTTCATGAAGGGCAGTCATCGAAAAAAAATTATATGGGGGTGCAGGAAGAGGGTATGGGGGTGGAGGAAGAATTTGTCTTAAAGTCCAGGTACAGAGTACTTTTTGGGCTTTGTCTTGCTCCATATGGCCTTAATGTTGTGCAGTTGCATCTGTATCCAAAATAATAAAACTCTGGAGGTCCTATACCTGGTTCTCAAAATATTAGAAGATTATTCACTCATGGGAGTAAAGTTCTACATCTGACTCTAAATTCCACAAGGGAAAAGTTTCTTCTTAAGGCTTGGAATCCCAACAGGAACAAAATACAAGTTCCTGATGTATATTTGACAATTACTTTTATAAGGTCTTTCTCTAGGTAAGTATTTATAATCCCTAATCCCTAACTCCTAAAAAACTGGTTTAAAACTATTTTTTACTAAACTGGTTTTTAAACTTCTCTATTTCAATTTTTTTTTTTAACTTAGGTTTTTCCCAAACCAGTTCATTTCTGATTTCATTCAGAATATACTTGTGCAGCTATCATCAAGGCATGGCTCCTTGGAAGAATTTAAATTGGGTATAGGGACCACCTAAAAATATCAAATTGACGTGGGCTTTACTTCAGGTACCCGTTCATTCAACCTCCGACTCATGAGTCTATAGTGAGTCCACCAAGTTCGTCCAAGTCTGGTCTGAGTTTGCTCAGAAACGAATCTACACACAAGTTCACTCATACATCATCGGACTCGTAAAGGTTTACGGGTTAGTATGAGAATTTGATAACCATAGATGTTCTGTTTCATCAACAGAGAAGACACATAACAAGAGACATTTGTTGGCACCCAACTTTGGCCCATGATCCCCCCATCAAGAATTTGTTTACTGATACCAGTCCGAGTCATAAATCTATGAAGGAGTAATCAGCCTATACCTGCATTCAATTCTGAAGCTAACAACATACTTGCTGCTTTTAGTCTTCTCATAAGCAGCACGCTCGAAGTGAAGAGAGCTAAGGCAACATGCTACATCAACTGCTGCAAATCGAAGGTTCGCAAATCCATGTCAATGCCGGACCTTTTTGTCCTGGTCATTCTATTCAGAGTTCAAAAATTGAAGACGACAAATGATACCAATAAAAGCTGAATACAAACAGCGAAGCATTTAAAAGTTGCATTTGCTCCAACAAGTAATGACATGAGTTATGACCATTGCATACACAAGATACATATATAATCCATCTTGTTCTTTTAGTAGCAAGGATGTCAAGCATTATAGAAGAATGCTACTCAATGTCCCAGGCACTGCTGATTAAGGATCAAAATGTGGAAAACTTTTATAAAAAAAATGACACCAGCACACCCCAATGACATTTCCATTGTGATTTTGTTAGGAATTGGGATCAGCACAATCAAGAAAAAGGGTGGAAGGTTTAATGTAGAAAAGAATTAAATAGAAAAAGACAGTCTAAGTTGTTAGCTAGGACAGTTATTGTTGTTAGCATTGGTTAGTGAGTGTTGTATGTAGGTTGGTCTATGTAAGAAGAATCATTAGTTGTAGAGGGGCTTTTGACTTTGGATTTGTACACTATGACAGGCTTTGATCCTGTGTGAAAGGAAGAGTCCTTCCTTCGGGATACTGAGTTGTAATTCAGTATTTGTTTTGTTTGAGAATTCAATAAAAAAAATATAGAAAAATGAGATTTCTTTGGTTGTTCGATTTTCTTGGTTTCTCTTTCTTCAGTTCCTAACAGATTCTGTTACACCTGTATCAAAAAGGAAGGGTTAAGAGGAAAGAAGGAATTTTATTAGAACGAAAATAATACTGATCAACTAGTTATTCGAGAGAACCAGACTCTCTACGTTGTACTATTTTTCTGTTCTCCCCTCCCACTCTTCTAACTCTATTATATATCTTTCTTTCTTAACCCTAACAGCCTTAATGAACATTCTGTTAGGCAGTTACAATCCCTACGGAGTTTAAATTCTCTGCTCTGCTACCTGTTTCTTCTTCCTAACATAGACCTTTTTCAATCAAAGGTCTCATATCAGTAACCCTCTATAAAGGCCACCTTGTCCAAAAGGTGGAATTGAGGAAATGTTCCTAAATGTTAGCTGCAAATTGTTAGCTATTCTCGACAGGTAGCAACTGTTTCCACTTAACGAGAACCTCCATATTGCCTACTGGACCATCTGGAATGTCAATATCATCTAGTAAAACCATCAATGTTCTTTTGAAAGCATTGGGGGCAACAGTTGAGATGAATGATGAGAGTTTACGGCCCTCTGAAGCAATAAAATAATACTGGATTAACCTCACTGTCCGCAGGTAAGTCCAATTTACATGTCACTAATCCAATCCGCTGTAACACCTTATATGTCCCATAAAAACACAGACACAATTTCTCATTCAACTTTTGAGCCAAAGTCTTCAGTTTATAAGGTTAGATTGAGATAAACCCAATCACCAACTTGAAATTCTAGATCTCCTATACGTTTATTGGCCTGCCTGCGTTCGCATAAATCTTGAGACTTCACTAATTAGCTTTCAAATCTTCTAACAACTTATCTCATTGCTGAGTAAGTAGATTAATCTCTTCCACTGTGGAAGGAACTGTGGTTCCTAACAATCCATAGTGCTTTGAAAGGAGTCCTTTAAGAAACAGCACTATAAGACAATCAGACTACCTTCTCGGCTAAGTTCCTAAAGATAGCACAAAGTTTCTAAACAATGATCAATGACCTCTGTTTGGCTATCTCTTTGTGGGTGTACTAAATTTTAATTTGGTACCCGCTTTAGTGATCAACTCCTTCCAAAACTTGCTCAAAAATAGAGTTCCTGTTAGTCAATATTGACCAAAGAAAACCATGCAAACGAAAAATTTCATTAAGGAACACACTGGCTACATCACTTATTGTAAATGGATGACTTAATGCAATGAAATGAGCTTATTTTGTTGTTAATCTGTCCACAATAACCAAAATAGTATTCCTTCCTTTCTACTTGGGTGACCCTCAGATAAAATCCATGTAAATGACATCCTACACAAGTGTAGGTATCAGTGTTATTGATACCAAATAACGAAAAATATAATAGACTCAAAAATCCTTGTGAAAATAAATCAGATGCCCTAACAAGTTATGGTGGAAGCATTGCGGACAAAAAGCAATATATATATATATATTATATCATGGCAGATGTATGAAATGATCAAAAGTAAAGATGTTTGATAAAATTTTTAGTGAACTCTTATGGGGACAATGTTTGTGAACTCTTCTGGGGACAATCCTTGTGAAAATAAATCAGATGCCATAACAAGTTATGGTGGAAGCATTTCGGACAAAAAGCAATATATATATATATATATATATATATATATATATATATATATATATATATATATATATATATATATATGAATATATATCATGGCAGATGTATGGAATGATCAAAAGCAAAGATGTTTGATAAATTTTTTGATAAACTCTTCTGGAAACAATGTTTGTGAAGTCCATTGATGACCCAAAATTTGCGAAGACAGGTGAGCAATTGTTTGAGATGCTAGATACCCTTGTGGAGGATATTGGAAAAGAGAATGTTGTTCACTTCATCACAGATAATGAAGCAGTTATATATTATATGAGAAGCTAGAGAAGAAAAGCCCAATCTATATTGGGTTCCCTATGCCCATTGCATAGACTTAACGCTAGAAGACATTGGAAAACTTCCTTTGAGAGGGAAGACAATACAAAGGGGAATTAGACGTGTTAGTTTTATATATATAGTCATTATAGTACCTTGAGATTGTTGAGACAATTCACAAACAAGAGAGAAATGGTAAGACGTGTTACAAGATTTGCTATATCTTATTTATCATTAGAAAGACTTCATCGAGAGAAAGGAAATTTGAGAAAGATGTTCACTTTTAATGAATGGAACAAAAACAGGTTCTTTAAGGAAGCTAAGGGGAGGGAAGCTTCAAAAGTTGTTTGTATGCCTTCCTTTGGAACCATGTGGTTTTTAATTTGAAAGTTATGGCTCCTCTTATTCGTGTACTTCATCTTGTAGATGGAGAAAGAAAAGGAGCTATCGGATATATCTATGAAGCAACGGAGAAGGCCAAAGAAACCACAATGAAGTCTTTCAATAATAATGAAAGTAAATACAAGGACATATTACAATCATTGATAATAGATGACCAAGTAAATACAAGGACATACTACAATCATTGATAATAGATAGCCACTGCTCCTGGTGAGATATTAAACAATTCCAAGTATTCTAAATTAATTTTATGATATAATTCATAAATTTGAAGTTACTTTATTTGTTTGTATATCTTAGTAGTAGAAAAATTACAATCACACAACTCCAAATTTACAAAAGCTAACAATCAAGATTTTAAGCTTCATATGTTGCTCAACAAGATGTGAACGTAATTGGAGCATATTAGAACAAGTAGTAATTGTTGTTCATACCTCATTTCATTGTTATAATCATTGTTATATTCTTATAAAGTAGAAAGAAACTAATTATTAATTTATTTATTCATAATGCAGATTTATCCAAAAAAGAGAAATATGCTTGACCACAAAAAACTACATGATTTGGTTTACATCAAGCATAACTAACAACTTGCCCAAAGATACAATGAGTGGTTGGTGGGATGATGATGAAGATAGGGAATGAGTTTGTTTTTTATGATGATTTCACTCTTAATTGGGCACCATTTATAAAGCTTCAAGTGTTGGTGAGCCAATAATTTATATAAGATGAAGTGTGGTGGTGTTATTGGATCTGACCAAGATTCCAATAAGAGGAGGTGCAACTTTGGCCTCAACCCAAAGAAAGGGCAAAATGATAATTCAAGTTGTGTTAATGATGAACGGGAATTTGATAGTTCTAACTTGAGTATGAAAATATTGAAATGTGATTGAACTTTAACCAAGATTTCTCTGATGGAGAAGAGGAGGAAGCATATGCTCATTGGATAACATCGAAGATAATTATTTTGGACTTGAGAATTAACTACATGATTATAAATTTGGGATATTAATCATATGTTTCTTGTTTTAATTCTTGGAACTTGAAATTCTAAAATCTAGACTTGTTATTATCATTAATTCTATGGATGTCATTCATTATTTTTTGCATTTCAATTAAATTTATGCATTTTACTTATATATTTATGACATCCAATATATTTTCATACCAGATTTTTGATCTAACGATATTTTCCATTTATCCGATATTGATAACAATGATCTTCTCACGAGGAATACTTCATATTTTCTTTTTCTATTAAAAGCACAGGACACCCAAGCAAGTTTCAAAACAAGCTTATAATTGGTTAGAGAAGAAGGAATTCTTTTGCTACTTAGTTTTACTGAAAACAAGTTATTAGTGACAAGGCAATAGCTTATTATTTGTTGAGTTTGAGAAATTGATATCATTTTCCTCAAATAATGATTATCACATTAAAAGCATATCATAATATGTCACAGGTTTGACTGATTGACTAAACTAGAACACGTTGAGAAACTAAATACAAAACGAGACTTACTTCACTTGTGAATGAGTGCCACATCATCACAGTAAAAATTATAACAATCCCCACGAGATTTCTAAATCCAAAATGCAAAAGAACAGAACCCCCAAGGAACATTTCATAACATACCTCCCTCCTAACAGTAAAACACCTAATCAACTTAAAGATCAGCATATCACCTGTCTTCCCATTTCTCTTTATTCATATATACGGAAACATACAAAAATTAATATACAATCAAAGATTTTTTGCACCCTATCCCAGCGAATGAGTATGCAGATTCTATTGCATGGAATCTCAAAAACGCTTGCAAGTACATTCTTTTCTTGATGGTAGTTATAACCAGAGTAAAAAATTTGGTAGGGGGTGTACAAGAACAGAATAGAATTCTCAATAAAGGATTTTTGCTCCTCAAGAACAATTGACCACTAAAAAGAAGAGATTATCCCCTTTTAACTCGCTGAACATCCTTAAACTGTTTAATGTCTAACTACTTATATACTGAAACAAAATTTACTGTACCTTTTCCGTAATTTCTCTGATAAACATCTTTCTCCCTATAAGAAATAAAATATAAGAACAAAACTATAATTTAGCTTAGAAGGGAGTCTGCAGAACAAATAGAAAGGGAAATAAAACAACAAAAATGAAAATGCCATACTTACTTCAGTTGAACAAATAAGATGACTGAAAGACAGTGTATTCAACCTACAGTGCTGGGCTTTTATTGATGTATATATAGGATACAAAGAATAGACAAGGCACTTGCCTAAAACCCTAACCTAAAGCTGTTTGGAAACATCTATGCACATCTGTTCGGAAACCCCTCTGAAAAGGATAATGTACACCAAATACAAGCAATTGCCCACGAAACCTCCTCAAAAATAAAATTTAGGCCAAAAAATGCAGCCTAGATAACATATTTGCAATATAACATTAGTCTCTTTGCTGTTACAAAAAACCACTAAAGCTAGTCACATATTTAGCCCAAGAACCTATGGCACGGCCAGTGCGGTGGCCATCACTAAACTATAGGTGGCAACATTATATTGCATAAAGAAAGAGCAACAACAACAAAATATTCAAAAAAATGTAACCTTAAGTTTCAAACTAATAACAGGGAAGGACCAAGAGCAGGAACTACATACCAGAATATGTGATAGTTGCCACAAACAAAATTGAATCTTTAAAAAACGGGTTTTCTTGCTGGTCAATGACCTTCTGCTGCTTTTAGAGGATCTTGATCCCTCTTGTGTGATTTCAACTTCTTTACATCCGCACCTCGCACTAGTCTTCTTTTAGAAACTTCTAACGAATTCTTCTCCCGGGTTTTCTGTGTATACTCCCCAGTTGATCTTTCCCTTCGAGAATCTCTCAAAGGCGACCTCTCACTCCCAGAATCTCTCAAAGGTGATCTTCCCCTTCGAGAATTTCTCACAGGCGACCCTTCTCTCCCAGAATCTCTCAAAGGTGATCTTTCCCTTCTATAATTGCTCACAGGCAACCCTTCCCTCCCAGAATCTCTCAAAGATGATCTCTCCCTTCGAGAATCGATCAGAGGTGACCTTTCCCTTCCAGAATTTCTCAAAGGTGATCGTTCCATTCGAGTGTCTCTGAAAGACGATCGTTCCCTCCCAGAATCTCTCAAAGACGATCTTTGCCTCCCAGAATCTCTGTAAGGGGATCGTTCCCTCCCAGAATCTCTGAAAGGCGATCGTTCCCTCCCAGAATCTCTCAAAGGCGATCGTTCCCTCCTAGAATCCCTCAAAGGCTTGTCAACATCCAACTTCACTTTCCCAGAGCCCCTGTCCCTTCTACCAGGAGCAATTTTCTGACTACCTCTCCGAGACCTCCTATCATCATCAACATCGGTTTCACTGTCATCCTCAACTTCACACGTCTCTTCTTCATGCTCCCCCACATTCTCCCCATCATCCTCTCCCTCTCCTTCACCCCCTTCAACGCCTTTAGCCTCTGCCCCATCCACACCACCCTTTCCTTGCAACACCTTACCCACTTTCCCTTCTTCACTCACACTATTCATCAGATGAACATACTGGATCCTCAAATTCATCACCGGATGATCCTCAATCAGCGCACCCCTCTTGTACCCCTCTCTCAGAACAACAGTATAGGTCCCAACCTTGCTAGACACATAGAAAATCCCCGGATGCTGCGACAACGCCCTCTTAAACCTCGACCTCAACCCCAACCACTCTCCCAACTCCAACAAACTATCCTTCTCAATTCTCTTCCCAACAAGAACATGAAGAATCTCATGCAACACACCCACAACCCACCTATCAGACTCATCACTAGTGGGCGACAAATGAGACACATTCTCATAAGGAGACACATAAGGCAACCTCTGCCACTCCTTCAACCACTTCTCATACTTCTTATCCATCTCAAACCCAGTAGAAAACTGCACAGGAAACACCAATTGCCCATCAATTTCATCTTTCCGGTTTCGGTTCTGGAGAACCGAAACTGCCAGGTCGTGGCTCCAGCAGACGAGTTCCAGGAACCCGTCTGCAATTCGAAAGTAGTCCGGAAACTCCGGCACAACCGTCTCGGTGAAGTCATCCGGCAGGCCAAGGTCCCACTGCAAGTGCTCAATGAGTTGCAGTGGGATTTTGTGGATTCTTGCAATCATCAAGAGTTTCAAGAGCTTGTCAGCTGTTTGGTGTTTGAACTCGTGGGATTGGTAAACGAGCTGCTCCTCGGCGCCGAGGTGGAGGGTTTCCGGTGTGAGGCGGATGTGGGGTTGGAGAAGGGTGGGTGTGGGGAGGAACTCTTCGAAGACGGAGGGGTACTTGCGGATGAATTCGATGGGCCGGAAGGGCAAATGGAGGGTGCTTTTGATGACTGAGAGTGGGAGGGATTTGGAAGGTTCGCGTTTGATTAGGGTTTTCAGGGAGAGCAAGGGTTTCAGGTTTTTCTCGCGCTCCACCGCGTGGTCCAGGCCGCGGTCGCGGACGAGCTTAAATGTGCCATCAAAGATGGTTCGGAGGTGGTGGCGGTGGTGGCCGGGAGGAGGAGGAGGACGGTTCCGGGTTGGGGTGCGGCGGGAGAAGAGGAGGAGGAACCGTGTTGCTTTGGGTTGAGGCATTGTTTGATGGGGTGGCAATGGAAGTGTGTGCACAGAGAGAGGGGAGAAAGAAGAGGGCTTTGGAAAAGCTAGGGTTTAGGGTTTTACATTTTTTTTATTTATTTTTTTTTCTCAATTGAATTACACATTTTTATTACTCTAATTGTCAGTGAATTTAATTATCTAAATTTTTTTTATGCATTTTACACTTACATTTTTTTTTAATTTTATATATTTTACGGACATGTTGAAATTTTACGGACATGTTTTCATATACATATAAATATACGAAGAGATACATTTTACTTCTTAATAATTTTTTAATTGATTATCTTTTACTTCTTATGTTGCATTTTGTTTTTTATATTTATAATTTTAAGTTTATTTCCACATATCATCATTTGTTTTTTCTAACTATAATTTTTTTAATTTTGATTTAAATTTCTGAAATAAATTTTCAAACTTAAGTAAACTATATAAATATATATATATATATATATATTAAAATGTATTAGATTTAATATTAATATATGAATTAATATGTCAAATATTAAAATTATTACAATAATTAAATTTCCACTCAATAAAATAAAATAGGATGATAAAAATAGAAAAATGAAGTGAAAAAATGACACCTTACAAAAAATTGGTATCAAGAGTGCCTCGTTTTGATTTTTATAAACTTTTTTTATTATATAACTTGCCAAAAATGTAGCAGATTGGTTAAATGCTCGAAAATGAGAAAAAAAATGTAATAAAATAACCTAAAAAACTTAACTAATAAAAATTAGGAATAGTTGAATGGTATATATTAAGTTTTTTTATTATTATTAGAAATAATTAAATGACATTCTCTTTTTGTATTATTTCTTTTATTCAATCACTCTCGTAATTTTTTAATTTTCTTAAAAAGATCTAATAATAACTACAGACATTGACTGAGGAATTTAAATAGAAGTTTTCATCAAAAATAATTATTAATGTATTTCTATTGCGAATTCTAATGCATTTTCAATGTAAATTCAAATAAATAAAAATTTCTGTTTTCAGTTCCTTAACCAATATTTTAGTGACAGTCATTAGCTAGACCCAATATGAAAATGTGTTAGGTAGAAATCATTATAAAAATAAGTTTAATAATCATGTATAAGAGAGTAGTTTACACTCTTATTTAAGTACAAACAAGGTTAATAGAACTTCTTAAAGAATTATTGTAAAAAATTAGCCATCAAACACATTAAATTGTGTTTGAATAATACTGTGAAATTATTTTAGATGGTTTATATATAATTTTTTATCTTAAATCCATTTTTATTCCTATCATTTCGTGGATACGGAATTTTCATTTTTATAAAACATTAAAGTACTTAATCTCTATAATTTTATAAATATATAATTTTAATCCTACAATAAAAAAATTAATTATATTGTTATCTATTACTTGCGAATGTTCATTAACTATATAAATGTGTCAATAAAATTAAATTTTTATAATATCTGAAACTACATATTTTTAGAATTAAGAGAACTAAAAGAATTTAAACCAAATAAAAAAAAATCTTATTTTCTATATATTACAAAAAAGTAATAATTGTATTAGTAGAGTGGTATCATCGTACATGACTCTGGGACTAAAAATATACCGTAAAAATATGATAATATTGAAAATATTAATAAAAAATAACAGCGAACATAAAAAAATTAAATATTAAATTTAATTTTGGTTATACCAAATCTGAAAAATATCATATTTTGAAACAAAATTGAAAATTTGTATCAATTAATATGTTTTTCATATAATAAAAATTTGTTAAAGGAAGAAATTAAATTTAGATGATTAATTTTAAATTTAAAAATCTTACTAATTATGACCACAATGATAAATTATATCGTGTTTTAGTTATATTTAATGAAATTATTTAATGTGTATTAACTTTATAAAATTTATATTAGATGAAATTAAAAAAAAACTAAATATATATTTAATTTAAACAAAATCTTGGTTAGAAGTAGAGGACATCAGAAGATTCAGTGAAAGAAATGTCACATGAGTTAAACAAAGATTGGATGAAGTCTAAATAAAAGCATTGGACGCAAGCATAAAAGATAGATAAAGTTTATAAAGAAGCATTGAACACAAAAAGATAATAAAAGAAGTTTATAAAGAAGTATCACACATAAGTAGAAAGAAAATATATGAGTCCAATGAAGCGTCAAACACAAGTTCAAAAGGAATACATACAAGTTTAATTAAGCATTGGACATAAGCTAAAAAAAGACCAGATAAAGTTTATGAAGCACAAGACACAATTTCAAATAAGTATATGACACCGACACGTGATCATCCTAAGATGTATTTCAGAAAATGTAAGAATGTTTACCACTGAAGAAAATTGAATCACACTTCATTAAGATGATTATGACACAAGCACACATAGCTTCTAAAGCACACATAGCTTCTAACTTTGTATGCTTATTTTAGTTTTGTCATAAGCACAAAAGAAGTTATACAAAAAAAAAAATGTCCTTTAACATGTATGTTGAGCATGACAAAGGAAGTTGTCAGCGTAAATGCAAACATGATTTGAAAATCACTGACACAAAGGACAACAAAAGGCACACAAGTCACAACAATTCTTTTTGGGATGTTTATAAATAGAAGAAAAACAATGCATATCTACTAAAGAAGTATTTGTGACCTATGTGAGACTTTCATGCAATTATTTATGATTAAAGCTTTATTAAGCTTATAAGTACTCTTCTAAAATATCATATACGAAATGACATTAGAGTGAGAGCTTTATTTGTAAATTCTTCACTGTTGTGTTGTTAGGCTCTAGTAATTTTAAGCTCTAGTATAATGAGTGTTCATTTCTTATATTCTCTTTTTGAGAGTTTTTCTTGCAAACACTTTGTATACTCAGCCAGGAGTGACATTATATAGTTGTGTTTCATCTCAAGGGTATATGAACATATAGTCATAAATAGTTTTATGTACTAATTAAGTTGAAGTGGCAATGATAATACTTGTAATCAAGATCTAGTTAGCGAAAACATTTGCAGTTAGTAAATGAGAATTAGAACTCGTGTTAGGGTAAAACATTATAAAATAACATGTTTATTGTTATTTTCTAATTATACAAGTTAACTGCTCATAGTGGTCTTTTAAACATTTACGAAAATATTGTGAACTTGTTTTTAAAATTATTAAGAGACCCCTAACCATTTAATAAACTTATGTGTTACAAGTTTTCTAAAGTGCTTTACCAACTCTACTTAAACCCCCTTTCTTGAGCTAACATTTTCTTTTAATTGATATAAGAGTTAACCTATTAGGGTTAATTATTTGTAAAACTAATGGATTAAATCAAATAAAATACTATGAAAAACAAAGGTCAAGTTGTGAACAAATTGCTATTCTTCAAGAGAAACAAAGTTCAACTGTTGTATTGTATGATTGCATTATTTGAGTTTTGTCACGTGTTACATGATGGATGTGGTAACCAAGACTTATCAAGTAAAAGATGAAATCTCTCTTATCTTGAGGAAAAGTACATAAAATGTGGAGGTACAAAGGAAGTTCTAGAGGAAATAAGCCTCAACCTAATAAAGGAAGAGACTGAAAGGAAAAAAAAAAAAACTTCAGTTGTCTACTATAAGTGCAAAAAGCATGAACATTTCCATTCAGAGTATCTAGAAGGAAACTTGTCTCAACCTACTTTGTAGCACATATTTTTCTTGCCTCCTTTTTGCATTCCTCTTGGTCATACCATGTGATGTTTGTTTGGGCTATATTTTAAGCTCAACTATGACCTTGCACCTAAAAATTACAAGAAAATAACTTTTATTTCTGAAACTCAAAGAAATACAAAATAAAGAAGTTAAAGAATTATTTTGGTGAACAAAAACATATTGTATTGTCATACTCCTAGTCACTCTCCTTAGAGTTGTGTGTCCATGTTATTTTTGTCCTTCATCATTCATTCACTCATCACATGTTTATATATTGCATGCTTATGTTGAGATTTCAGCACGACTGTACTGACTCAGTAAGGTCATGCTAAAATTATGTCTGATCATGTTAGTCTTGTATAAAAATAATATATGTCCATACCAAATCAAATTGCATACCTCAAAAAGGCTCAGAAATATTCATTTTCTAGCATAATTATGTTAAATTCAAAAAGACTATGCTAGAACAAAACAAACATGTTAGGTGACTTATACTATTTCTCGTAGATTTTTTATTTTTTTTTTGAAACCTTTTATATCAACAAAGGTATATGGAAATTAAGAACACAAAAATGAGTTCAATTAATAAAATATAATAAAATTATAACAACATTAATATTTATAAAACTATGTGATTTTTTAAACAAAATACACAAACATTGAAAAAACATGAATTAACATGTTCGTAATAACATTCATAATATCCTATTTAGTTATTAGCAATATACAAAAATTTGAGATGAGGATCTCAAAATTTATTTTAACCTTTGCGTAGAGAAATGAAATAAAATAAGGAAAATGTTATATTGACAAGTGTTAAAACTAATAAAATGCGAATAATAGATGGACCAACAAAAAATTGCATGCATATGATGTACATTTAAATTAATAAAAAAGGTAAAATATGACTACAAGTGTAAGAAGAACACAAAACACATATTTATGCATACTTGTTATAACCAAAATGCTTCTTAAAATTTTTTTAGCATACGATAGAGCATTTAATGTTAGTTAACCTTGAGGGTGTCTCCCCAGGACTTATTTATAAGTGTCGTAACTGGGATCACGACGGGGCGATAAAAAAGTTTATTTAAAAAATATTTAAATAGAGATTGGAGTCGCCACCATAGTTTATTATGGAAAACCATAGAAAGACCAAAAAATAAAAATGACTACGAACCAGATTCAAAGATTCGGGAGTCGGTTACGTGTGGGAAAGGTATTAACACCCCCACAACGCCCACGGTATCATTAATCAAATGAATAAAAATAAGTGTGGTTTTAAAAAATATCATTTTTTTCCAAATAATAACAATAATAATGAGACTAAAGACAAAACAAACAAATATATATATATATATATAAAAACAAAACAAACAAGAAGACATGCTTATAAAAATCATAATAATAAATATAAAAAATAACAAGCAAAAATAAAACAAACAAACATATATATTTTTTATTTATTTGGACCCGACAAGGTTTAACCTTGATTCTACGTATCTTTATACATAGAAAATCAGGGTACACGTAGTTCTATTTTAAGAATTTTGATTTGGTGATATTTGGTTATATTCTTTTAATTTCTAAAATTGTTTTCGTTTTTTTATTGAAATTGAATATTTTTATTATTTTTTAAAAATGCTTTGTTTATGATTATTATTTTTTAATTATTTTTGAAATTATTTGGACTATAATATTTTTATTTTTTTAAAAAAGAGTTTGTTAATAAAAATGGTTTTTTAAATCCTTATACCTAACCTAATTTTATTTCTATTAAAGGAAAGGGAAAAAAAATACAAATATATATATAAACATAATTAAAATTAAAAACTTGATATTCATTATTTATGTGGCATAGAGCACCAGTACCACACGCTACCCCTTTGTTCATAACTTCAGTATATATTTCTTTTTTTCTTTACAAAATATTGAATAAAAACTAAATAATTGATTTAAATAATAAATGTAAGTGCATAGAAATAATTAATATAATAAAAATATTAAGCCCAAAATATTTTTCTTATCAATTTTCTCATTATCATTATTACTATGTTTATATTTTTATTTTTTAAAAAAAAAATCAAGTAATGTTTTATATTCTTTAATTTTTCTTTTGAAAATTTTTATTCTTTATTTTTTGAAAACAAATATTTTATTTTTTCAACGATTTTTAAAGTTGTTTAGAAACTTTTCCATTTTTCTTTTCTTTTTTGAAAATTTTTACCTTTTATGATTTTTGAAAATTGTTTCACAAAAACATCACTTTATGATTATTTTTTTACTTTTTTCCCGAAAAATTAATTATTCATTAAACTTTTAGGAAAATTTCATATTTTGTTTGAGAAATAAAAAAAGTCCTGTACTTTTTTTTATATTTATTTTTAGACGAATCAAAGCATAAAGGGTTGAATATCAAGATGTTGTAAAAACTCTCAAACAATCATATTACATAAAGAGATAAAGGAATCAAGTGAGCAACCAAAATATATCAATTGAAGATCCTCAAACAACATGTTTTAACACGAATCAAAGCAATAAGGGTTGAATAATAGGACAATAAAAGAATCAAATGAGAATCAGAATTATATATACATATACAAAAAATGATAGATCCGAACTTACCCGTTGAAGTACTACTTCAAGAACTTCAGACTTTTTCTTCTCTTGCTTTCAATGACTCTAGATACCCACTAATTTTTCAGCACTGTGATTCTTGTTGTCTCTCCCTGTTTTTTTCGCGTGTCCATCCACTTGCTCACTATACATATTTATACTAATTCTAGTCAGCCCACTCTTAATTCAAATTTTAAATCCCTTAATTCCTAATTATTCCCACTTAATTAGAATTTGTGAACTGCCAATTGATTATTCTCTTTTAATTCAGATTCAAATCTATTAATTCCTAATTATCCCCACTTATGACACTAACTGACTGTTAAATCCCAAGGACGAACCTAGATTGAAAAATGGGCATAATTGTACCATTATTGTTGTTATGGCATCATAAACCTCCCATACATATAATCAAATTCGAAAATAAATGAATATGAGAAATAAATGGGGAATATTGGAGGTAATGTGGCTGAAAAATTTTATTATTATTTTTAATTCATTTTTTTTCTTTATTGTTTTTCCATTTTTACATTTATTGAAAGTAACCTAAATAACAAAACAATAGAAATATATACTTAAACCTTTTTTTAATATTATTATTATTATTCTGAAATATATATTTATTATCATTATTTTTCTACTTTTCAAAAAACAAACAAATTATCTAATTACTATTTTAGAACATTAACCAAATGGAGCCTGTAAAATAAAAAAGGATGAGATAGCAATTCAAAAAAAAATGCATCAATTATTAGACAATCAACATTTAATTGAAAATCATCAGCATTTAATAAATATTAAGCAGAAAATCGTTTGTAATTAATTAGAATAATAATCAGATCAACTATTCAAATTTCTAGCCTTTCTAAATATTTTTAAATTTATTTTCAATTAATTTTCGTATCATTAATGGGCATCAGAAAAGGCAAGCAAAGAGAGGATGTGACATGGCAACACTTTAATGACAATTTTATTTTTATTATTATTATTTTTTTTAACAAATTTTTAATAAACTGATTTTCTTTACTTTTTTTCCTTTTTTACGAATTTTATTTTAACTTTATTCATAAAATAGAATGGAACCAAAACTCTTTTTTTATTTAAATAATAATACATATTTTTATTTTTATTTTATATTATTTTATATTTTGGAATTATTTTATTTGCCTGGACGAAATTGGGTGTTGACAATAAGCTTTAACATGGTTTCGTACAAGGATAACGAGCCTTGTAGAATAAACACAATCTAACACAAAGCTTTGACTCCAAGTTAGCTTCGTGAGGGTAGTACCCTATTAATGCTTCTCCCAATCGGTTATCATTTGTGCATTATTAAATATGAGCTTTATGTTTCATGGGATTGCCCACATCAATCTCATGGGCTGTCCAACTACTAATTTTGGGGTTGGTCTTAAATCCCATGTATAAAGAGGTCTACTAAGATATATAGTAAACAACACATTCGTTCATCCTTGTTAGAAAGTCTAAATAGACCCTTGTTAATTTTGATTATGTGCTTAAACAATAAATTTTAAAACATATTTTACAATATTATGCGTCATCATATACAAGTGTTCAATTTAGCTTAATAGATGCAAGTTGTGTGGCTGGACAAAAGTAAAAACTATTTGTTGGGTGCTTTGTTTGACAAACATAAACACTACCTATTGTATGTTTAGTTTGAAAGACGCATGCTTTCTGTTAGAACCGAAACTTGCTAAGTGACTTGATGAAGCCAACATTGTGATAAAGTCAATATGGATCAAAGCTTGCAAAGTGGATTGCTTTAAGCCATCTTTGAGCTTGAAGGGAGTTTTGGTTTAGGACTTAGGTTGGGTGTGTGTGTGTGAGTGTGGTTTCGGTTCAAAATCATGAGTTGCATGGGATATTACTCAAAGTAAGCTCTAAAATTTTTTTTTGCTTAACAAATTATTAAGGTGTTCTAAAATGAGGATTAATAGATTTTGAAAACCATGTTTTAAAGAGTAAATCAGTGAACTATTTTTCAGAAATAAACTTACTGGATTTTCTTCTAAGTCACAGAAAAATCAATCTATTAAATGATTGAGACAATTGATTAAATTTTTGACAGATTTAAAAACCAGATTTCTTATATAAAGGGAGCACGTGTTTTCATAAGTACATAAAACATTTGACTGATCAATTGTGATTTTCTAAGAGAGAAAAATGTGCATACACTTTTGTCGCGACCGGGATCACGATGGGGAGGTGATAATGAAAATTTTAATTTTTTAAACAATAATATACTATTTTTATTAGAGATGGAGTCGCCACCATAGTTTATTATGGAAAACTACAAAAAACAAAAAAGAAATGTGTATGAACCAGATTTAAAATTCAGGAGTCGGTTACGAGTGCGAAAGGTATTAACACTCCCACAACGCCTGTCCTAAGACAATATCTTCAATCAAATAAGCAAAAATGAGTGTGTTTTTACAAAATATTATTTTTCTCAAAAATAATTACAATAAAAATACAAATAAAGACAAATAAAAGAAATAAATAAAAACAAACAAACATTAACGTAAATAAAATAAAATAAACAAAAATGACAATAAATTAAAATGAACATAAATAAAACTAAACAAAAATACGAAAATAAAGATGCAAATAAAAATAAATGAAAACAAACAAACAAACTAAACAAAGAAAATATTTTTTTTTGGCCCGACAAGGATTGACTTTGGTCTTACGTATTTTCACAAAGGAAAATCAGGAATCACGTAGTTCTAATTTGAAAATTTGTTTGATGATGTTTGATATTTTAATTTTGAAAATTCTATATTTTTTTCTATATTTTCACAAATTTATTTGAAAAAAAACATTATTTATTGATTTGTTAAGAAAATAAATAAAAAAATAATGGTAATAATAATGGTAATAATAATAATTATTATAATAATAATAAATAATGGTTTATGATTCCTATTGAGTATTCTGATGGGTTATAATGGGGTTTAGGTTTCCTATTAGGTACTCTGACGTTCTTGGTTCCATGATTCACTGAGATTTTGAGTTTTGAAGGGTTTCTTTTAAGTGCTTTGATGGGTTCTAATGGGGTTTAGGGTTCTTATTGAGTGCTTTAATGTTCTTGCTTCCATAATTCACTAAGATTTTGAGTTTTGAAGGGTTTCTTTTGAGTGTTCTGATGGGGTTTAGGGTTCATATTGAGTGCTTTACTATTTTTGCTTCCATGATTCATTGTGATTTTGAGTTTTGGAGGGTTTCTTTTGAGTACTCTGATGGGTTTAGGATATTGAGTGCTCTAATGTTATTGCTTCCATGATTCAGTAAGATTTTGAGTTTTTGAGGGTTTCTTTTGAGTACTCTGACGGGTTCTGATGGGGTTTAGGGTTCATATTAAGGAAGAACGACTTAGAATGGCTGTCAGATATTGTATTTAAAATTGTAGACCTTTTAAATATAAGGTTCAACAATTGATAGATGTTGGGTGGTTGACTTTCCAAGGGGATAAACTAGTGTTGAGAAAAATCCTTTATCCGGACTCACAAGCCCATCGACAAACGCTATCATAAGTGAAGAAAATCAAGTGGCTGTAGTGAATGAGATGCCTGAAGGCGGAGAGCTGAATCTTGTGCACCCTTATCTTCCTGATGCATGAATCCATAACTAGGAGTTTAAAGATTTATCCATGGTGTATACCAATAATGAAATGTAATTTGTTTTATTTATTTTTGGTTGCTTGTTTTTCCTTCAAATAAAGCCTTTCAGATGGGCTCAAGACTTCATGTTTTCTTTTCAGTTCAATAATAGTACCAGTTTGCATTTTTCGTAAAAGAGTGGTGTTTCTATACTCTTCTTCTCTTGCTAATTTATAAAATTAAATTTTGAAAACTCTAATGTTTCACATCTCAATTTCAAGATCGCTGCCGATGATACAAAAAATAATTACGAAGATGAATGTGAATCCCGTTGGAATTGTTGAGGTTAGTGGAATAAGAAGTAGAGTGGGTTCAAGCTAGATACTACTGGATTAACCTCATTGATGAGAAGAGGATGTCTGTCGTATGCCATGGACAACTTTACCAACGAAGAATGAAGAGGGCATTTGAAAAAAAGGTTCGCCCAAGAGGGTTCCATGAAGGAGATCTAGTGATGAAGAAAATTATATCTATCCAAAAGACAGCAGAGGAAAGTGGATGCCTAATTATGAAGACCCTTATGTAGTCAAAAGAGCACTACCAGGAGGAGTACTAATCCTCACAAGGATGGATGGGAAAGAGTTGCCTTTACCAGTCAACTCTGATATAGTCAAAAAGTTTTATGCCTGATATGATTCCAAGATGACAGGGTTTTTCTTATATTAAGTATTTTGTGAATTTTGTTTTAATCATTCTATTTTCTCTTGATTCTATTTTGAAATGTAAAAGTTCATTTTTCATAAATTTTTGTGTGTATACCATGGGATTGTCTTTAAGGGTGTTGCGAAAATAAAGGAAAATAAAAAAAAATGTGTTGAATCATGTTGTGCCTGGATTGTTGAATTCATAAGATTAAGAATAATAAAGTGGGACTGCTTGGGGCGAAATGCTTAACAAAAGTGAAAATTGGCCTTTTCCAAAGAAACGCTTACAGCATGATGCTTGATACCTTTGACCTTCCTAAAATTTCCATGTAAAAGGATTTGCCTCAATGGTTACCATTACTCATGGAAATTATATCTATCCAAACAATTAAACTCTGTCTTTTGTCTTCAAAGGCATTCAAAAAGAAACAAAGAGGAAAATTCAATAAAGTCCATTAGATTGAAAACCCATAAGGGCGATCTAAGAAAAAGACATGACTGAAAAAAAAAAAAAAAATTTCAATGTGTTGGAAGTCATTAAATTTTGTTTCATTGTTAATGTCCTTGAAAATTAAGCAATCATGATTCGAAATGATATATGGCCATATTTCTTCATCCTAAACACTTTACACATCCTTTGTGCCCTTTTTGAGCCAAAAATAAATTTCTCTTTCAAAAATACCCTTAACAAAGATCATCGACATGTTGAGAATCAGTCCAAGGTTCAAATAGAAGGAGTATGTCCTAAACTCCTAAATTCGTTGAAGAAAAGTATGTCGAAAGCCCCTCAATATGTCGAAAAGGAGGCTATGCTGAAGGTCCTAAGTACATCAAAGAAGAAGTATATCAAAAGCTTCTCATTGGTATTTGAAAAAAAAAGAAGAAAAAAGGAAAAATGAAAAAAAAGAAAAAAATGAAAAAAGAAGAAAGAAAGGGGAAGAAGGGAAAAATGACAACAGTTGATTATGGAAGACCTTTGTCAACATCCGATTTTGTCCGGGTAATCTTTTAAATTAAAGTATAATGATAAAAATGAATAATAATATAAAAATATATATTTATTAGCTTAAGTTTTCTTGAAATAATAATAATAAAAAAATAAATAAAATTTGAATTTTTCCATTACAA
>Ga0209700_105660_pt1 | contig 20673 bp, 23 predicted proteins | sample SiratroredBW_FD_187528 | JGI IMG/M metagenome (GOLD analysis project Ga0209700, IMG submission 187528) | Root nodule microbial communities of legume samples collected from California, USA - Siratro red BW (SPAdes) (version 2) | ecosystem: Host-associated > Plants > Roots > Nodule | place: USA...
CTAATGTAAACTTAAAGTCAGTTAAAATATTTAAATTTTTAATTAAAATTTTGTTAGTATAATTTTAAAATTAAATATTTTTTATTTTATAATAATATGTGAGTATTAAATTTTTTTGAGGCCTTGAGGCCTAAAGTATATTAAATTTTTTTGGAGTCTTTGTAGCTTTAAGGCCTAAAGTATATTAAATTTTTTTGAAGTCTTTGAGACCTTGAGGCCTAAAGCGGTTGCTTTACTTGTTTGGGCCTTGAGCCACCTCATTACAGTGTTGTAGGGTCAATGTATTTATTATAGCTTGTGCTTTGTATTTATAGCTTCACTTTAACCCCTTCTTTCGCGTATTCATCAATTCTTCTCTTCCGCCTCCAAAACCAAACACAACACTCAACCACTGTCAACATTTTAATTTTTCAGATTTCTCCTTCTCATTTCTCATTCATTTCACTTTCAAGCATATCTTCTCTGAGTTCCATTTTCTCTTCACTTGATAGAAGATCGGAGATTTAATATGCAGCATGCAAGGAAATCGAAAACGGTTTCGTTTCCCGGATCTCATCTCTGTCAGGTATAAAACGTCGTCTTCTTTATGTTTTTCATTTACTCTCTGCTTCTCTTGCTCTGGTCTGTTCAATTTCTTTCTAATTCTTCTGCTTTATCTGTCAGTTAAGATAAACAAAATCCTCTCTCCACTTGAACCTGTAATTCTAATCCCTTTGCAGTTTCGAAGAAACAGTGACGTGTTACTAGGTTAAAGCTGGAAAAAACAAAGGTGAAACGTTAAATAAAAATGATGTTGTTAAAACATTTCTTGTAAATTTTAACTAATGAAAAATATTCTGAAAATAGGTTGAACACAATGTTGTTAATATTTTTGTGTAGATATTTCCATGTGTAATGTTATGAACAACTCTTTGTTGATGTTGATGATGACTTGCTGGTAGTTCTATGTTGGTAGTGGAGTTGGTAGTGGTTGAAGAAGTGAGTGGAATTGGAAGTGGTGGCAGTGAAGGACCTAAATTGGGTCTAAACATTTCTCAATGGATTCATATTTCTAATCATGGAGTTTCTCATTATCACTATTGACCCCAAATGAAAACAAGTGTTGTTTTTCATTATGGGGTTGATGACCAACTTTGGGAATAGTGTCTCAACAAAACAGAACCAACATAACACCAAATTTTTAAATTTTAATTTAGTTTTGATCATGGCTGAGGAAAAGAAGAGGACAATTATTTGTGTGGAATTTGCAACTCTAAGAAATTTATTGATCACTCTATAACTCTATCACATGCTCTATGGTGAACATTTTTTTCTTTATCAGAAATCAGCATCTTTTGCAATTCAATGTACTTATTAGCCACATTAGGTACTAAAAGGGCCGAAATGTAGATTAGAGTTGCTTTTAGATGGTACTGCATAAGAGTTGTTTCTGGTTTATATGAAACAATTTGTAACTTAAATTGAGAATAAACTAATCACAAGTTTGTTTTTTAGTTTTAAATTTTAGAAAACTAAAAACCCTTTTAAGGTAGTAAACAAACAAGGAATTTGATTTGACTGAGGAAAATGCTATATCTTGTTGTATGACAAGTTTTTACTGGAAGCGAAATTGATTATAATAAATGCCACATTATTTGTAATGTTAAACTATTAATGCCACATTATTTACAAAGGTGGCTAACTTTTTTACAAAAATTTTGGCTGTGGATTTTGCATAGGTAGGTTTGTGACTTAAAAGATGATTGACAATAATCCTTGAGCTGTCTATTATAGTGTTGCAGGGCCAATGTATTTGCGTGTGAGCTTTTGCTTAGGCAGTCCTGCTTCACTACCCCATGCCCTACCTTTTCCTTCCTTTGTCCCCTTCAAAATATTGACTAATTCAGAAAAAAGCATAATACTAGAATTTGTTGCATTCGTAAAGTATTATCGGTTGACACGTAGGTATGCTTAGCTAACAACCATTATTAACAATATAATTTTTCATTTTTTATTAGGTAGTTTGTTTTTATCTCTAAGACAACGCAATCATGGACAAGAATTGGATGGTAGCACATAGATCATCTACTAGGTATTTGAATGGATTAGAATTTTTTTCTAAATTTTGCATTTGAAAATACTGCTTAAGGCAAATTCTGTGTCCTTGTAAGGAGTGTAGAAATCGTTATTGGGGTTATCGAAAGAAAGTATATGAGCATTTATTGTGTGTTGGATTTGATAGAAACTGTACAAGGTGGGTTTTTCATGGAGAATGTGGCTCTTTAAAGAAGATATGTGATGATGAACGAGAGAAATTCAGGATGCATAATGATTTGAATAATTTGTTGGAGGAAACCTTCATGATGCCTACAGATTTGGAGAAAATAAGATAACAAAAAGTTTGATACTGAAACATCTAGGTTTACCAAATTGATACATGATGTTGACCAAGAAGTATACCTTGGTTGTAAAAATTTCTCTAAGTTATCAATCATTGTTCTATTGCTACATATTAAAAATCTTTATGGATGGAGCAATGTTTCGTTTGATATGTTGCTAAAATTCTTAGAAGAGTTACTTCCTGAAAACTCTTGTTTGTCATCCTCATACCAAGATTGCAAGTTTATCATTTAGGGCTTGAGTTTCTGTTATTGAAAGATTGATGCTTGTCCTAATGATTGTGTTTTATTTCGAAAGGAGTATAAGAAAGAAGTTAGGTATCCTAAATGTGGTTCTCCTAGATATAAAGAAAAGAAGCATCAAAATTCTAGAAAAAAAAAGTTTCTTGTAAGGTTGCTTCACCTCCAATTCCAGCCAAGGTTTTGAGGTACTTTCCTTTAAAACCAAGGATCAAGAGGCTATTTATGTCATCAAAAACAGCTAGATCAATGAAATGGCATGATGAAGGTCGTACCAACGATGGAAGGCTAAGACATCCAGCTGATTCACTTGCTTGGAAAACTTTTGATTCTCTACATCCTAACTTTGCATCAGAACCTCAAAATGTGAGGCTTGGGTTAGCAAGTGACGGATTTACTCCATTTTGTAGTTTTAATGACTTATAATTTACCTCCATGGGATTGTATGAAACAACCTTACTTAATGTTGTCATTACTAATTCCTGGTCCTTCTTCCCCTAAAAGTAGTATTGATATTTATTTGGAACCTCTTATTGATGAGTTGAAGGAGTTGTGGGAGAAAGGGTTTGAAACTTATGATGCTTCTAGCAAACAGTTTTTTCAGGTACATGTTGCATTACTTTGGACTATTAGTGACTTGCCTGCTTATACTATGTTATCAGGTTCGAGTACAAGTGACTTGACTAGAAGTGTGTACTCCATTTTGTACTCATTTGGCACATAATCTTTTCTAGCCACAATCAAAAAGTGTGTTCTCATGTTATCATTTTTTTTCCTGTTAGTTCATAAGATTGGAAAACAATACTCAAGATTTCGATATCGCTATAAGACTAAGGTAAGGTTATGGAATACCATAATGTTATACTAAATTGTTGGTTATGTATATTATGCATTAATTACATATTTTCTTTGTAATCATTGGAGCATAAGACCTTTGTTGTGATATTTCTAATTCTTTTTGTTTTCACATATTCTTGTTAGCATGGAGTTGTTTTTGGTATATTAATATATTATAAATGATTGATAAAAATCATTCTTGTCATACAATGTGCTGTCACAATATCAATTTAGTCATGTCTTTTATGCCTTGTGCTTTATTTGGACATTTGGTAATTTACTATAAGTTATTTAGAATACAATTGTATCTGAATAATATTTCCGAGTTTTATGTTATTAGATTTTACATATAATATTTCTTATAGTTGAAAGGTATAATAAAATAATTCTATTCAGATCGATCATTTTAGCTATTTGTTTTACATATTTTTGTGTTGGTCTTAATGTAGTTTCATTTTATTCTTCATGATGTAACGACAACAAAAGGAAATGAATTTGAGAATTACTTTTTTTAATGAAACATCTATTGTGTACTGTAGATGTAGTTTTTGAGCTATATTATTATAGTAGCAGTTTCAGATATTTAGTATATCTTTCAGTTTATGGGATCAATATTTACTGTGTGTAATGTGTTATTATTTAGCAGAACCATTAAAAAAAATAGACAAAACTAAATGATATTTTTATATATCTTTCAGTTTATGGGATCAACATCCATTATATGCAATACCTTATTATTTAGTAGAATCATTTAAAAAAATAGACAAAACTAAATAATATTTTTATTAAATAAATGATAACAAAGCATTTAGTGACCTTTTTATAATATTACTTTTACTAAAAAGAATTTAACTAAATATTTTTAGTAATAATTTTAAAATATTATCTATTTATTAAAAAAAAGTTACTAAAAACTTTTAGTAACATTTTTGTGATGTTACTTTTTTACGGTAAAATATCACTAAAAAAATTTAGTAAAATTTTTAAAATATATCCTTTTATTAAATAAATGTTAAAAAAAAATATAGTGACATTTTTATAAATATTTATAATAACAAGGAAAAGCGTTACTAAATATTTTTAGTAACATTTTTATGATGTTACTTTTTTATTAAAAAATATTACTAAAGGATTTGAGTAATATTTTTAAAATATTATCTTTTTATTAAATAAATGTTACAAAAAGTATTTAATGATATTTTTATAATTATTTCTAATATTAAATGAAAATGTTACTAAAAATTTTCGGTAACATAAATAAATACGATATTTCAAAATATATTACTAAATTATATATCAATAACATTTTGTTTGATTTAATAATTAATTTTTTTTTATGTTACTAATTATTATATATATGTAGTAGTGATAATCTTAGCCAAGAATTAATTCTCTTTCAAATTTAACCTAGTTCATGATAATTTTAGATACAACAAATATAGCTACATATCTCAAAGAAGTGCGATCAGGTAAAGATGAGAAATGTATAATTTGGGAGGAGTCGTGTAGCCTCCATGTTCTTGAGAAAGATGAGCTGTCTAATTTAGTGTTTTGCATGCTTCCCTTTTATTTTAGGTCACCAAACAACTAACGAAGCAAGTCCTCTGAATCACTGTCTTCTGTGATATCTTCTTCCCTCAACGACAGCGCATACTCTGATCACCGTCTCCAGTCTGCATTAATAATGGTTTTGGACAATAAAGTATAATAACAATTGGTGTTTCTAATATCGGCTTGTTCCTGCAATGACAGAGCATGCTCAAGTTCCACCTCCACTTCACCCATTGTTGGTCTCTCATCAGGATCATCCTTCACACATCTTTCTATGATATCTACAAAGACTCTCCAACACTCCGGTGCAATATTCCTTTTGATATTTGGATCAATTATATCCTCAACAGGCCTATCAAGTACTTCTTCTATAGGGTATTCTTGTACCATTTTCATATATTTCCCTCCACACACAACTTCTAATAGAACCACACCAAATGAGAAAACATCGGTTTTATCTGAGATGGTAAGGTCCATGAAATGCTCCTTAGCCAGGTAGCCAATAGTACCTATAAATGAAAGTATTATCTTAGTCTAACTGACAAAATTTCATTGCAGCAAGTAACGTCATAAAATAAAACATTACCAGCAGGTTGATCTACTTTAATTGGCTTTGGATTTTATAAAACGTTGTCCCTGTACGCTAAAGCCAAAATCAGAAAGCTTTGGCTCCATGTTTGCATCCAAAAGAATGTTTCTAGGATGGATATCACGATGAATGATGGTGCGCTTTGCTCCAGCGTGAAGGTAGTGCAGTCCACGCGCTGCTGCTATGCAGATCTCAACCCTTTTCTTCCATGACAGTTTCCCACTTTCTATGTGTTGATCAAGAGATCCATTGGACAGGTATTCGTACACAAGAATCTTCTCTTTCTTGTGGTTGCAGAATTCTACAAAAGAGACGATATTAGGGTGACAAAGCTGGCAGAGCAACTCTATTTCATTCTTAAACATGTCCCATTCTTTAGGCATATCCTTTTTAAATTGCTTTATAGTGACTGTATAATCAGAACCATCATGCTGAAGGCAACCTTTATATACTTCGGCGTATCCTTCACGGTAAATTAGCCTCTTAAGATCAAAGTTGTTGGTTGATTTCCTAATATCGGCAAGAGAGAAGTGATGGCACAGCTCTTCTATTATTGTTGCATACTGACATGAACTTGTGCGCTTCGAATGGCACAAGCCCCAATTTTTGACAAACATTGTTGCTCCTAATTTTTTTACTCGTACGGTTGTCTTCTAGTCTCTCATATATAATTCACCTTTGGCATCCCCATCTTTCATTGCGTATTTCCTTTGAGTTTGTCAGAGCTTCCATGTTTTGGCCCTACACATTTCTCTTGTAATTTTTCTATTACATTGTTGTCCATTTCTCTAGTGTTTAACGTTTGTTCTCTTGTTTTGTTACTTAATTCTTAAGTTTCACTTTCTTATTACCTGGGGAAGTCCGAAATAATTTGCTTTTAGAACTATTATGAATCTTACAGCATGTCGAAGAAAAAATCATCATCATAAAAGAAACACTAGTAATTATTTACCTATGGTCTTACATAAAAAGAAGTTGAATTCCAAGTAAGATCATCACTAACTTAATATAATTAGTTCTAGAAATTTAAACTAACTTAAACTTATATTTTTTTAATGAAAAAAAAAAGAAAGGACAATAAATATTGAACTATACAAAGAACAAAGGCGAAGACTCCTAAGAAGACTTGAAATTATTATGAACACTTACTTTGGAGGCAATGGGATGCTTGCATAGTTCTTTTCTTTCAACTTCAACATTATTGCACTTACAACACTTATTATTTAGCTTTTATCATCTTCTATCAATGCCAGAAGGATAGAAAGTTATATATATTTGTTTAAAACTGTTGCAACCGAAATCATGATGGGGACAACGATCCGAAAAAGAAAATAAATAATTTATGTTTGAAAATTTTTACGAAAGGAGTCGCTACCATAGTTTATTAGGAAAACTATGGAAAAACTGAAAATGGGGTAAGATAGGTATGCGAAAATCAAATTTCAGGTTCAGGAGTCGGTTTCGTGTGGGAAGGTATTAACACCCCCACAACGCCCGTCCTAAGACAGTACCTTTAATTAAATAAGTAAAATGAGTGTGGTTTTGAAAATATTCATTTTTCCCATAAAAAGGACAAAATTGCAAATACAAACAAAGAAAATATTTTATTTTTATTTTTGGGGTCTGTAAGGGTTTAACCTTCCTCCTACGTATTTTCATTAGGGATGAAAAATTAGGATTATGTAGTTCTTTATTGAAAATTGTTTGAGATGTTGATATTTTTTTAATTTTGAAATTTTGTATATTTTTTAATTTTGTGAAAATTTGATAGTTTTATATTCTAGTAAATTTTGAAGAGAAAATTTCGTGTTAGATATCGCTTGACGCATACGGTCCTTTGATTATCCAAACGAAATAACAAAAGTTTTTCAAATTAAATTCTGCATAACGTGTGCGATTATTTGGATATTTAATCGAATTTTATTTTAAAAAAGATACAAAGAAAGGATTTAAATATATTTTGAATATATTTTTTAAAATATTTTATATTTTCTTATTTATTTTGAAAACTTTAATTTTTTTTATTATATGATTATATAATATTTTTTAGATTTTTTGAGAAACTTTTTTTTAAAGAGAACAATTTAATTGAATAAAATAAAAAAATCTTTATTCTTATGAAAGAAAAGAAATAGAATAAAAATAAAGACACTAGAAGACAAAAAAAAAGTAAAAAAAAAAAAAAAAAAAAAAAAAAAAAAAAAAACAAAAAAAAAAAAAAAAAATAAAAAAAAAAAAAAAGATGCAGCATATGTCATGCATGACACCCTCTCATCTACTCTCGGTCTCAACTACTTCCAAACCCTTTTATTCATGCTGCCCTCTCTTCATTTTTTTTCTAATCCCATTCACAAACACGTTAGCATTCATGGTGCCCTTTTTTCTTCATTTTTGTAAATCTCACTCACGGCCACGTTAACATCCACGTTTTGGACAAATTCTTCCTGCACCCTAATATCTTCTTCCTGCACCCTAATATAAATTTTTAATTCCACAATTGACCCTATCCGGTTCATATAGGAAAAAAAATAGAACCGGATGGCACCCCCATCCGGTTCACATTTCAAAAAAAATGACAACCGGATGGCACCTCCATCCGGTTGTCATTTCAAAATAAAATAACAACTGGATGGCACCCCATCCGGTTATCATTTCAAAATAAAATGACAACCGGATGGCACCCCCATCCGGTTGTCATTTAAAAAAAATCCATTTTATTTGGAAATGACAACCGGATGGCATACTCATCCGGTTGTCATTTTGATTTTGAAATGACAACCGGATGGGGCTGCCATCCGGTTCTCATTTCCAAATCAAAATGAGAACCGGATGGAACCCATCCGGTTCTCATATATCAAATCGGAAAATTGTTCTGTTCGTCGTCGACAACGCCTAAACCCCAAATCAACTACTCTAATCAGCAATATCACTTATTAATTGCTAATAAACACCAAAAATTACTTACTTATTGCTTGTTTTAAAGATTAATCAAAGATTTGGGAACAGATGTTAAAATAAAACCCGGATGGAATGTCATCCGGTTTTTTTTTTTTTACGTTATGAACCGGATGGGTATGCTGAGGTATTTATGGAATTAAAATATTTGTATTAGGGTGCAGGAAGCGTGTATTAGGGTGTAGGAAGAATTTGTCCATCTTTAATATTTTATTTGGATCAAAACAATTGAACCAGGCCCAAAACCCATGTTTCAATCTTTCATTCTTCCAACTTCATATTCAAACCTAACTTCACCTTCACTTAGGCCAAAGAAAGAGAAAAAAAATATTTTATTATTTATTAAGAGGGAAAAAAATAAAACAACATTAAACCTAAACAAATTCACGTCAGCCCCTTTTCCTTTCCGAATTTGACTTCGGGCCAAAGCCCATTATCACGTCAGCACCTTTCTCCCTTTTGCTATTCTAAATGGTACCACTAGAACACAATGGGCGTAAGCCCAATCCTTTTGCATCACTTTCGTTGCTCTGGAAATTAACATACCCTAAAATTAATTTAAGGTTAAAGCTTGAGAGAAAAGAGGGGGGCAATGTTTTTGATGGCAAAGTGGCACATAATGAGCAGCGGTTCATGGAGATGATGCAGTGGTTCAAGGACATGATGCAGCGGTGGCGAGAAGCAAGGGAAAATCTCGGGTTTGGGAAGAGAAATAAGAGGCACCATGAACCAAATTTATGGTGACGAGGAAGATGGCGACACGACTTGAGATGGAGAAAGGGTAAGAATGAGGTGTCGTTGGCGACAATATGGCTTGTTGGCAGTGATTCGACATTAGTGCTACTCATTCATAGTGGCTTGGTGGCTCATGGCTAAGGTATTGGATGAATCGATGGGGCTAGGGTTTATGGTGAAGTTTGAAGTGGTGGTGGCTCTTCAGAGGCTTATAGACACGTTGGGTGACGCTCGGACGTGAAGGAGAGGCCGTGGTTGGGTGGTGATTTCTTTTGGCTTGGTGTGGCGGTGTTGTTTTGGTTGAGATGTGGAAGCTTCGTAATCCGTTTTTAGTTTTAAACACTATTTCTATCATTTTTGTTTGCCACTTTATTTGTTTACTTGGTGAATGGTGGTGGATGCATGGTGCAGGGTAGTATTACATTGAATGCAAGATATGTATATGTAAGATGCACTTTGAGAATGGAACAGTAAAATCGAAACAGAGTGAGTAAATAACAAACCTTGCGTTTTTCCATTCTCCTGCTACTCTTTCTCGATCCAATCCTCCGTCAAGGTTTCTTTTTTTCCTTACTTGGGATAGTGCGAGAGTTGTGAATGTGAGAAGTGAGTTTATTGTATGAGAACTCAGGATCAGGGGCCCCTTGTGTTTCAATGTATTCTGTTTTTAATCTCGAGCTGAAGTGAAAGAATGGTCTCCTTTTTTCTTTGCGTGAGGAGAAGAATGTCCTGATTATGGGGATCCATCATGAAAAAGAAGAACCCCAAAATGTTCTGTGTTCATTCTAAGGGTTGGAGTGTTGACTTGGTCATGTATTTGCAGGGCGAAGCCGGTTTTGGTTAGAATAAGGTAAGGGTAGCTGTAGGAGGAAGTATTTAGGGGCGGTTTTGTTAGAATAAGGTATACCGGTGCTAGGCATAGGAGCGTAGGCAGAAGCAGCACAGGGCCTGAAGCGTAGAGGGAGAAGGGGGATTGGAGTGGTGACTGGTGGTCAGGATGGTGTCTCTCGTACGAGAGGATTTTTTATTGTTTCTTGAAACAAAAGAGAAAGGGATGAGCTGCTCTTTTTAAAAAAAATTTGTCTTTTTGCTATTTTTTGTTATTATGTATTATATTTTTTGTAAAATAAAATAAATAAATAAATAAATATATATATATATATATTTTTGGTAATGAAAATAAAAACTTAATAAAAGATAAAGGTAATCATAAAAAATGGTAAATATATTTTTGTATTTAATTATTTTTATTTTTTTCCTAAAATGAGAAAGAGGTAAAAATTTAAACCACATTTTTTTTATGTTTTACTAAAAAAACGAAAAATAAGAAATCAAACAAAATTTAATATTTAAATTAAAAAGAATTATTTTTTTGAGAAATTAATAGAAATTAAGTAATTGGATTACTCTCCAAAAGAGAGGCCACCATTTGAAAAAGTGGAAAGGGGAGTGAGGTCGCGACCTTAGACCGAGCAGAGAGGGTCGCGGACCATCACATGTTGAGTAAAGTTGAGGTGAGAACAAAACCCCGATCATGCCGTATCCTCACGTTTCGAGATGTTGAGGTTGAGACCTTGGTCACGCGGAGAGGGTCACACACTACACGTTGAGAAAAGTTGAGGTCGAAACCTTGGACTGGGCCGAGAGGGTTACGAACTATCAAAAGTTGAGAAGTTGCGATTGAGACCTTGGAATGAGCCAAGATGGTCATACCATTTCTTCTAAAAGGTTGAGATCTTGTTGATATCGAGAGGGTCTCATGTCATTATAAGGTTGTGACCTTGATAACATCGAGTGGATCACATACCATTACACACAGACGAACAACATGTGATCGTCAAAATCTAGAAGAACACTTCTACAAGTGTGAATCTTCGTGAAGACCTTAGCAAAGCCGAGAGGGTTGTATATTGTTGAAAAATTGAGATCTTGACTTTGTCGAGAGGATCACGAACAACATATGAATGCATGATTACATGCATGAAGTTGAATTCTTTTGATTCTTGCTAAATGAAAGTGCAGGAACAAATGTCTGATGGTTTGTTCTTGTCAATGGATGAGTGTATGAATGAATGCATAGTTCTCATTTTACTATTCTTGTAATGAATGAGAGTGTATGAGAATCTACTTTTATCTCATTTTTCAACTTTTGACCGAGAATGCATGTATGAAAACTTGATTCTTGACTTTTGGATGAGAATACATGGACAGATGCATGAGACTCAATCTTCATTTGCTGTTGTTGTTTTTTTTTTGTTGACATTTAAAATCAATCGTTTTCTTGGACATCGCTGAATTCATTTGACGTCAAAATCCCAAAGTTAATGTTAAAATTAGGGCCATTATTGACTTTTCTTTTTAAAACATTTTAATGTATGCGCTAGAATCCATGGGTAGATGGAATATGTGAGATAGAAAATTGATGGGGTTCAAAGGGAAACTGAGATTGCGCAGCTTCAGATATGTTATCATTCAGATGTCCCCCTATAAAAGGGAAAATTCTATGCAAGGTATACATACGACACAGGACTGCCCCAATTTTGGTGTGCTGGGATGAGGTTAGGTGAAAAATGGATTGCATATTTGAATGGTGGAATGGATTGCCCCAATGTAGGGTTTCCCAGTTGGCTTGCATGTGGTTGACTTGTTGGTTGATAATAGACCAGAAGCATTTCAAACATTTTTTCTCTTTTTTCTTTTCTTTGTGTTGTTTTTTTTTCGTTTTTTTTTTTTGGCCGAGTTGTTAGTCATGTCCTCTTGTTGCAAGGTTAAACTTTTGAAAATCAGAGCAATCATTTATTGATCAATGTGTGCTTTATTAGGCTTGTAACGCGGCCATGGGTGAAAGGTTGTCAAGAAAAGGATATGAAGGATCAAAACTCTTTATGGTTTTTTAAATTTTGACATAAGGATCATCAGCCAAGTGTGGTGAAAAACAGTCAGGGTTTTCTTCTATAACATTTCATTCTTTTCATCATTTTTTGTTTTTCATCACTTTGGGATAATATTTCTTATTGTGAATTCACATCACCCTTTGAGAAATTTTTCATTTATTTTTACGAGCTTTTGATGTGCACCTTGACTTGAGTTTTATCTTAGTGATGATCCTTGCTTGGGTAATTTTGAGAAGAACTATATATATTTTGTTGGGTCAAGAAGGGTACAAAGGATTTGAAACTATTTTTTGGATAAAGAAACATGGCCACATATTATTTCAAATCACTATTGCTTTATTTTCAAAAAGGTTAACCCTGAAACAATATTCAATGCCTCCCAACACATGTCATGTTTTCATTTTTCATTTTCTTATTGTCCTTTCTTTTGCCTAGACTGCCCTTGTGGGTTTTCAATCTAGCGGACTTTCATTAGTTGATTGCTCTTGAAGATTGGAGATTAACCATTTGGCCAACTGATGGAAATCTGACGATTCTGCCCCGGTATGATATTTCGATGACAATTGTTGAGGCGCATCCTTTCATTTCGATGACGAAGGAAGACTAAAGGATTTCAAGCAACATGCATGTAAATGCTTCATTGGAAATTATCAGCTTTTTCCTTTTATTAGAACATTGAAAGATTTTTGTATCCCTATTTTATTTCAATCTCGTGAATTCAACGATTCGTGAACAAATGATTCATCATGCAACGCTTGGCTAATTTGTTTTTCTTTCATTTTTATTGATTCCATGACACCCTTCGAAGACTTACTTTGGTGATGACACATGAGGATCCGTGAAACTTTCCATGGTGTTTACTTTTTCTTCTTTTATTTACTCAGTGTAACAGAAATGCGTGAAATGGACTAACGAAATAATAAAAAGTGAAATTTATAAAAGAACAATGCAAAGGTACAAAAATGTGTCAATACAAATCATAAACAAAAGCAATATTTATGCACAAACTCTCCTTTATTATATAATCATATCAGGCGTAAAATTTCTTGATCGTGTCGGAGTTAACCGATAGAGATAACTCCTCCCCGTCCATCCATGTTAAGATCAGTGCTCCTCCTGAAAATGCCATTTTTCACCACATAAGGGCCTTCATAGTTCGGGGTCCACTTCCCTCTATGATCCTTTTGACTAGGCATGATCTTTTTCACTACTAAATCACCCTGGCTGAATTCTCGAGAACAGACTTTTTTGTCAAATGCTTTCTTCATCCTTCTTTGTTATAATTGCCCATGACACACTGCCGCTAACCTTTTTTCCTTAATAAGGTTAAGTTGATCATATCCGCCTTGAACCCACTTGGCCTCTTTTAATTCGGTTTCCATCAACACCTTAAGAGAAGGGATTTCAACCTCAAATGGTAATACTGCCTCCACTCCGTATACCAATGAGAAAGGTGTTGCCCCCGTAGATGTTCGCAATGAAGTATGATATCCATGCAAAGCAAACGGGAGCATCTCATGCCAATCTTCATATCACCACCATCTTATGGATTATCTTCTTTATATTTTTGTTCGCTGCCTCGACTGCCCTATTCATTTTCGGGCAATAAGGAGAAGAATTATGATGGTGAATCTTGAATTTCTCACACAACTCTATCATCACTTTGTTGTTCAAATTTGTGCCATTGTCAGTAACGATTCCGCTAGGCAATTCGTATCTGCATATCAATTCTCTTCTTATGAATTTCGTTATTACTACTTGTAAAATTGGCATAAGAAGCAACTTCCACCCACTTGGTAAAATAATCAATCGCTATCAGGATGAAATGATGTCCATTTGATGCTTTCAGCTCTATTGCCCCAATGATGTCTATACCCCACATAGAGAAAGGCCATGGTGCAGTCAAAACATTCAACGTTGTTGGCGAGACATTAACATTGTATGCATACAGTTGGCATTTGTGGCACTTCCTAACATGCACGCAACAATCATTCTCCATGGTTAACCAGAAGTAATTGACTCTCAGGATTTTTCTAGCCATGGAATGACCATTTATGTGGGTTTCGAAAGCTCCCTCGTGAATCTCTTTTAAGATTAACTTTGCTTCTTTCGCGTCGACACATCTAAGAAGCACCATGTCATGATCTCTTTTGTACAGGACATCTCCATTTAACATGAAGCTTGAGGCCAACCTTCTCACCATTCGTTTATCATTTTCGGATGCAGTTTCAGGATATTCCCAACTTTTGAGGTACTGCTTGATATCAAAATACCACGGTTTTTCGTCTGACTCTTCTTCAATGAAATGACAATAAGTCGGATGTTCGTGACTCTTCATTTTGATCATTGGCAACTCTCCCTCTTGGTTTAACTCAAACATGGAAGATAGGGTGGCGAGAGCATCAGCCAGCTGGTTATCCTCTCGCAGAATGTGGTGGAATGTTATGGTGTCGAAATACTCCACCAATCCCTTAATATATGCTTGATAAGGAATCATTTTTTGTCCCTAGTCTCTCACTCTCCCACTCTCCCTTTATCTGGTGTATTACCAGTGCCGAATCATCATATACACTTAAGGATTTTGCCTTAAATTCTATGGCTGCCGGAATTCCCATAGCACAAGCCTCATATTCTGTCATGTTATTGGTGCAATCAAAGCACAATCTCGCCGTCATTGGTATATGCTCTTTTTCAGGAGAAATAATCACTGCTCCTATACCATGACCTAGTGCATTAGACATTCCATCAAAGAATAAGGTCCAACTATTTTCATCACTGTTATCCCTGACTGTAGCGAACAAAGAAAAATATCCTCATCCAGAAACTCGGGTTGCATTGGTTGGTAATCTTCGATGGGTTGATGAGCTAGGTAATTCGCCAGAGCACTACTCTTAATGGCTTTTTGAGTGACATACAATATCTTATATTTGGATAACAACATTTGTCATCGGGCTATTCTTCCTGTGAGAACAGGCTTTTCGAAGACGTACTTGATTGGATCCATTTTGGATATCAAACAAGTTGTATGGCTCAACATGTACTGTCTTAACTGACGAGTTGCCCAAGCCAAAACACAACAAGTCCGCTCTAGAGAGGAATACCGTTGCTCGCAGTCGGTAAACTTCTTGCTTATATAATAAATGACGTGCTCTTTTCTGCCAATTTCATCTTGTTGACCCAGAACACGACCCATCAATTCGTCTAATACTGTCAAGTATAAAATAAGAGGTCTTCCAGGAACTGGTGGACACAATACTGGAGGCTCCTGTAAATATAGCTTCATCTTATCAAAAGCTACCTGACAGTTTTTGTTCTACTCCATGACTTGGTTTTTACGCAACAATTTGAATATTGGCTCACAAGTGGCAGTTAATTGGGAGATAAATCTAGCGATGTAGTTTAACCGCCCCAAAAAGCCCCAAACTTATTTTTCCGTGCACGGATGTGGCATTTTTAGTATTGCATGCACCTTGTCTGGATCTACTTCTATCCCTTTTTGGTTGACAATGAAGGCCAGTAATTTTCCAGATTTCACGCCAAAGGTGCATTTAGCTGGGTTTAGTTTGAGTTCGAATTTCCTCAACCTCCCCAATAGTTTCCTCAAATTGATAAGGTGTTCCTCCTCAGATCCAGATTTAGCGATCATATCATCGACATAAACTTCGATCTCTTGGTGCATCATGTCATGGAAAAGAGCAATCATTGCCCGTTAATACGTTGCCCCAGCGTTTTTAAGCCCGAATGACATCACCTTATAACAAAAGGTTCCCATAATGTGATGATGGTAGTTTTTTCTATATCTTCAGGTGTCATCTTAATTTGATTGTATCTCGAAAATCTGTCTATGAATGAGAGGAAGTGGTTGTATTGTCTACTAGAGTGTCAATGTGAGGTAGCGGAAAATCGTCCTTGGGGCTGGCCCGATTCATATCTCGATAGTGTACACACATTCGAACTTTTCCGTCCTTTTTTGGCACTAGAACCACATTTGCCACCCATTGGGGGTATTGGTTACGGTCAAGAATCTTGCATTGAACTGTTTTTCCACTTCTTCTTTTATTTTCACAGACACTTTCAGTTTCATTCTTCTCAACTTTTGTTTGATCGGAGGACATTCTGGTTTGAGAGGCAATCTATGTTGCACTATGTCGGAATCTAATCCCGGCATATCCTGGTATGACCAAGCAAAAAATGTCTTTAAACTCCTTCAATAAAGTACGTAATATTCTGTGTGTTTCTTCTGTCATATTGGTGCCTATTTTGACTTCCTTCTCTTCACCTTCTTCCCCCAGATTGATTGTTTCGACATCTTCTTGATGCAGTTTTATTTCTTTCTCCTCTTGTTCTACTAATCTCTTCAGCTCTGGAGAGGGATCATAGTCTTTTTCGTAATCATTTTTCGTTTTATCGACGGGGTGCATAAAATTAGGGCACGAAATATTTGCATTGTTATTTTCAAAATTTTTATTAACAAATCTGCATTATTCAAGTTTACGAAAATAAATAGGCAAGAAGAACAAGCATAGCACGAAAACACAAATTTATAACAGAAAATACACATTCAAGTCAACACTGAGTCTTTTAAACAAATAAAAACACAAATGGGCAAAATCCAAAGTAGAGTGTGCCCCTTTTTTTAAAAAAAGAAAATTACATTTCATCACACGTAAACACCATGGATAAGTTTACAGATTCCCAATTGTCAAGTTGCACGTCTGGTGGACAAGGGCGCACAAAATTTGAATCTTCATCTTTAAGCTCCTTCTCGATTGCAGCAACTTGATCAGCATTTATCCATCTTACGCTTTGGAAACTCTGCTGGATGCCACATAAAATAATTCCTTTCGCTTTTGGCTTGCGACCCTCTAGCCTGGCTAGGCTTCTTTCTTTCCTTTCCTCAACTATCCTCCTCTTATATGCCTTGGTGGGCTTGTACCCCAAGCCATATCTCCCCTTGTTTTCGACCAGCTCTGTCAATACTCGATTTTATCCGGATAAAAATATATCGATAAAATTTTTATTAATAAATGATTTATTCATAATTTTGTAGATGCTTTAATAAAAAAATTAAATTAATTAAATCAAATTGATTAAAAATTCTTGTTAAAAAAATGTTTTTTTTAAATTTAATAAAAGAAGAAAAAAATGAATGACTAATTAGAATTAATTAAAGTTGAAAAAAGTGAGTGGTTAAAATAAAATTCAAATAAGTTTGAAATTCAAAAATTCAAAAAAGTGAAAAAATCAAAATTGCTTGCCACGTGGCAAGCTAGGAGTGGAGAGTTTTTCTTAAAATTAGTGGTCACATGGCAAGCTAGGAGTGGAGAGTTTTTCTTAAAATTAGTGGCTACATGGTGAGAGGAAAGTGAAGAAAAAATTGGTTAGAGGAGAGAGGGAATAAAAAAAATTGAAAGTGGAGAGAATCTGGGAGGGAGAGATGAAGAGGGGATTGGAAACGGTGGAAGAGAAGCAAACTTCAAGCTTCGAAGGTCGCCGGAAAACTCAAGTGCCTCACTGGAGTTGCCTCGGACCACCACCATTCGACTTCCTCTGTGCGTCAAGAGCTAGGTCTCTTCTTCCTCATCTCATTGCCGCATGTTTTACAAGCTTTCTCTGCCTCTGCACACTGCAAATCGTGTTCACTGTTCTCACTGGTCATCTTCTTCCATGAAGTTGCACCGACGACTTTATTTTCCTGTTTTACACCGTTTCACTACATATCTTTGCTTGTGTTCACTTGCATGATGATGAGAACAACCTAAGGAACCTTTTCCGACCTCTAGACCGGCGGTTCAAGCTCGCCAGAAAATTGCTCCGGCGAGATCTTAGTTGCATGTTTTAGCTTCATTTTTACGTGTATAATGCTTGGATTCGCTTGCTGCACCTTGTAAGAGCTTAATTAACTCATTATATTGAGCTTTGATATGCAAAATAAATAAAACCGTGGTGTGCATGGAACTTTGAACATGATACGTGAGATAGAGAGGTTGAATTGCGGTACTGTGTTTGCATGAGTTTTTTTAAAGGTAGAGTAGGACTTGTAGACCTGGTTTTGAAGCATAATAAATGAATGCAGTAAGCTAAAACGTATGATTTCAATTGTGAAAACTCAGAAATTGTTTGAGGCATTTTGTCGAGCACCTGGTCTGCTCAACTTTGTCCTATGGCCTCACTTTAAAGCAGTTTTTCGCATAATCGGTGAACCTGTGAGCGTGGTTGAGGAGTGTTTTAGAAAGAGCTCTCAGATCTCTTTTCAACAATATATTACATGTTCGTTTATGATAAACCTAGGTGCACCTTCAAAATCGACCCCGAAAATCGGGTCTCAAAACTGGTTTCTGGAAATTCCATAAACTAAGTGTTGGCTGGGTTCAAAGTTGGTCACTGGACCAACTTTCAAGGGCTTGTTCTCTCAATCCTTGAACCTTCATGAGGTTTGCGAGTAGGCGTTAGAAAGATTTTCTGGAGCTCTTTCCAATGGTATATCACAAGTGCATTTATGAAAACATATGAACTTTCAAATTTGACCCCGAAAATGGGGTCTCAACATATGAACTTTCAAGTGTTGGTTGGGTTCAAAGTTGGTCACTGGACCAACTTTCGAGGGCTTGTTCTTTCATGAGCTATATAGGTATGTGTTGGAAGGATCTATTCAAGCTCTTTACAACAGTATATGGAAAGGTCATTGATGAAGCCATTAACACCTTGAAAATTGAGCCCGAAAATGAGGGGTCACAACACTAAATTCTGGAGACTATTGGATGCGAAAGTTGGTCACAGGACCAACTTCATGGGGTTCGTTCTCCTAATCCTTTAACTTATAGGGGTTGTGTAAGTAACCATTAGAAAGATCTCATTATGTTCTTCAAATACATATACAGCTTGCTCATTCACATAGCCATTTAACCACTCAAAAATTGATCCAAAGTTGCTTGTTCACCATTTTTTACAGCCCAACCATGAAAATTCTAAGTCCCCAAAATCCTTGGTTTTGCTTCTTGATGCTATTTTGAGTCAGATGAACCTCCTAGTGGCACGAACGCTGCCCAAAGGATGCGTTTAATCTTGCTCAGAGCTTGCATTTAGAGTAAACCAACATCTGCAGACCCACTTTGCCTGAGCTAGATATAGTTAATCCACTAAAGTGATAATCCTTGGCACGCACACTGCCTCTTTAGGGTTCATCTGCAGTGGTTAAGACTAAACCTCTCTCTCTCATAAAGCTTTGGCGTGTTTAAGCTCTCAGTGTAGGGAAAGCACGTATGCTGCTACCTCTTCAGACACTGAGAACTTTAGCGAGTCAGAGTAACATTACCAGAGCCTTAACCCCATGCAAGCCACGTTCGCTAGCACTATGCGTGGAGCATTGACACGTTCGTTGTCCTCCTTTCGATTATCCCTCTCTTCTCATTTCTCACTAAGATTAGAAAATGACCAAAATACCCCTCGTTCTTAAAAAATAGAAAATATTAAAAAACTCATCAAATCAATTTCAAAATTACCCAATCACATAGATTAGAACTACGCATTCCCTAATTCTTCACCTATTACGGTTGTTGATACGTAGGAGCAAGGTCAATCCTTGTCGGGTCCTTTAATTTAAAAATTATTATTTTATTCTTATTTGTATTTTACTTTTAGGGAAAAATAAATATTTAATAAACCACATTTGATTTTGCTCATTTGATTAAAGGTACTGTATTAGGATAGGCACAGTAGGGTGTTAATAACTTTTCCACGAGTAACCGACTCTCGAGCTCATCTTTAGTTTGTAGACCTTTCCTTATTCTTTTCTTAGGTTTTCCATAGTTTTCCATAAAAAGTATGGTGGCGACTCTATTTCTTCTTTTACACTATATTTCTTATATAATTTTGGATCGCCGTCAGTCGTTGTCGACGTGGTCACGACAAGGTCCAATGGGAGTATAAGTCCCATTCCATAGTCATATCCCTCTTTCAACATAGTCTTCGCTATCATCAAGGATGTATTTGACAAGTACGGAGTTAATTTAAAAGGCTCGACATAGGCGGTGCCTACGATTTCCAGGGCTTGGAAAGAAGTCTCCAAGGCTTCCTCAGCAGCCTCAATGTGTCGAGTAGATAGCGGTCCACTCACCAATAGATCTTCTTATCCGAAAACTTTTACCAGCTTGTCATCTACCACAAATTTTAGCTTTTGGTGCAAAGTAGAAGGTACCACACCAGCGGTATGAATCTAGGGTCACCCTAATAGGCAGCTATATGCCGGGAGTATATCCATAACTTGGAACACCACTTGAAAAGTGCAAGGTCCGATCTGTACCGGCAACTCAATCTCTCCCACTACTTCCATTCTTCTCCCATCGAGCACTTACAACTATGGCACTTGGGCGCATGTACGCTCCTTCACATGGTAGCTTGTCCAGCGTGGTTTTTGGCATTACATTCAGGGATGAACCATTATCAATGAGTACCTATGCTATGACATAATTCATGCATTTCACAGATATATATA
>Ga0209700_105661_pt1 | contig 20671 bp, 15 predicted proteins | sample SiratroredBW_FD_187528 | JGI IMG/M metagenome (GOLD analysis project Ga0209700, IMG submission 187528) | Root nodule microbial communities of legume samples collected from California, USA - Siratro red BW (SPAdes) (version 2) | ecosystem: Host-associated > Plants > Roots > Nodule | place: USA...
CAGTTCACTGTCTGTTTCTGAATTTTAATCTGGTTTTCAGTACACTGGTTTTCCAGATTTCATATTTGTCTGCAGTGCACTGATTCTGTTTGATTGATTTTATATTTGTTAATTGTTTGAACCTCTGCAGATTGCATTCTAAGTTTCTTTAAAGAATTTGTATTCTCACATTGAAAACTAAGTTTGCGAAAAGTATTTGAAAAGGGTTCAATTCACCCCCCCTCTTGAACTTAGGCCAAATACTTACTTTAACACAATCGTCTTCTAATTGTCGGTTCACCCACTTCAACAGGCAACATGGCATCAGTTCCATAAGTAAGGTTATGTGGAGATTCCCCAGTAGTGGACTGGGGTGTGCATCTATAGGCCCATAAAATCTCAGGTAACACTTCCAACCATCTTCCTTTCGCTTTTCCAAATCTCTTATTCATCTTCTTGATTATTACTTTGTTTGTAGCTTCTACTTGTCCATTTGTTTAGGGGTTTTCAACAAAACTAGTCAGATGCTTAATACCGAGCTCATTATAAAATTCTCTTAGTTTTCTGTCAGTGAATTCTCTGCCACTGTCAGTTACTATAGCATGGGGTAAGCCAAACCTACATATAATCCAAAAAGAAAAGTTCTTGATCTGCTAAGATGTAATCCTTGTACGTGGTTCCAGCTCTATCCACTTAGTAAAATAATCGATGGCCACAACTATGTATTTTCTCTGTCCAGAAGTTGGAGGGGATGACCCTATGATATCCATGCCCCATATGGGAAAAAGGTTATGGGGAGATGATGTTTTTCAACTCTGAAGATGGGATGTGGATGACAAGGTCATTCTCTTGACAACTCTTGCATCATTTAACAAATTCAGCACAATTAGTTCTCAAGGTCTACTAGTAATAACCAGCTCTGAGAATTCGGGTTGCCATAGTGTGATGTCCCGAGTGAAAATCACATACGCCGTGATGAATTTCGTTAATGATATATTTGGCTTGTTCTTTACAAACACATTTCAGCAGTGGGAGTGAGTACCCAAGTTTATATAAATCAATTTCAATTAGAACAAAGTGAGAAGCTTTCTTGGCTAGGTGGTTGTCAAGTCGAATAGGATCATCTGGTTGCGTCATCAAGTACTTAGTAATGGGGTGCATCCAACTTCACTCTAGGATCTCGGTCACCTGAAATACCTTATTCTCAAAACAAGGCGGATATAAAACATGATGGATAATGGAGTTGTAATTAGGCCTCTTGTTATTCCTTAATTTGGATAACACATCGGCCCGAGTATTCTATTCATGGGAGACGTGCTCCAAAGTAATTTCATCAAAGTTCTTCATTTTTCTCTTGACCACTTGGTGATATTTGAGTAACAATGGTTCTTTGTCTTGGAGTTCTCCTTTGATCTGTCCAACCATCAGTTGAGAGTCTGTCTTGCAAGTCACTTTCCTTTCTCTCATGTCCTCAGCCAAGTGTAGACCGACTATAAGAGCCTCATACTCGGTTTGGTTATTAGAAGTTTTAAACTTGCAAACGAGAGATTGTTCTACTCTAATATCTCTAGGTCCTTCTAAGACTATCCCAACTGCATTCCCCTTTTTGTTGGAAGAGCCATCCACATACAAAGTTCATCCTTCGCCCACCCAAAGGTCATTTTGCAGCTAAGACAAAATCATCTAAACATTGAGATTTGATTGACCCTCTCAGTTCGTACAACAAACCAAATTCAGAGAGTTCCACGAACCGTGTTATCATTCTCCCAACAAGCTCGTGTTTTCTAAGTATTTTCGAAATTAGATAATCGATTTTGACCACTACTTGATGACTCTGAAAATAAGGTCGTATTCATCTTGCTGCGTAGATTAAGGCCAAGACAACCTTTTCCACCATTTGATATCTCGTTTCGGCTCCATGGAGAACTCTACTGGTGAAATAAACAGGTTGTTAACCATCACCTTCTTTAACAATAGCAACTCCAACAGTATCCTCTGATACTGAGATATCCAATAACAATCTTTTGTTGAGCTCTGGCTTTTTGAGAACAGAGGGCTTGCTAAGAACTTCTTCAAATCAGAGAAGGCTACTTCACATTTTTTATTCCATCTAAAACTTTTGGACTTCTTTATTAATTTCACAATCAACCTTGTCTTCTCGGCTAGTTTGGGAAGGAACTTGGACAGGGCTGTCAGTCTACCCACCAAGCATTGAACTCTTTCACATTATTTAGACTTCTAATATTTGTAATGGATTGTCATTTATCAGGGTTCGCCTCAATTCCCCTGGATGTTAGTATAAAACCCAAGAATTTTCCTCCTTCTTCTCCGAAAGTGCATTTTTCTGGGTTTAATTTCACCTAGTACTTGCAAAGTTGCTCAAAGGTCTCAACCAAATCAGTCATGTGTTGTTCAACGGTACCAGATTTGACAATCATATCATCAATATACACTTCCACATTCCTACCAATTTGATCTCGAAAAATGGTATTCATGTACCCTTATTAGGAATTTGTAATCCAACATCAAGGAAGTCGGTTATGGAAACTCACTTACTCCTTCTGAAGAACCAAATACAGAGTGCTAAGGCCCTGATCTTAAGAAGGTTAAATGGTAATTAATAAGCAAGCAAAATGATTTAGAGATAATTATATAATGTTGGATCTAAATGAAATAATAATTATGGATCCGAATGAATAATGACACAACCTAATAGCAACCCTAAAAATAAAAGAGAGTCATGCAACGGTAAAACTATTGTCATTCTAATCGCTCATTTTCTACACATACTAACTTGATTGTCGGATCCTCTTTTGCAGGTCTCCCCTCAGCAAGAAGGAAGAACCGAGTACAAGGAGTGAATCATCTAACCGAGTAGTGGGACTTAGTACGAGAAGTCAACTCATCAATGAAGAAGAGATTTGAATTTTGAAGTCGGTCCCACATCTCTCTTCCAACTATTCCTCTAGTGTTTTTCGGAACATTTTGGTGCCTATTGGGGCCCGACTGTCTCAAGCATCAAGGTGAACATGGAAAATTTTACTAGTAATGAACAAAACACACACACTGTAAAGGAGAATCATGTTGACATTAATGCGATCTTGATTGAAATGAGAAAAGAACTTGAAAACCTGAAGAGAAGAAATGAAGAAGAAATACAGAACTTGAAGCAGGAAAACAAGAAGCTAAAAAAGAATATGAGCGAAAGAGAACACTCCACTATACCTTTTCAAGAAGAAATCGATGAGTCGTACAAGAATTGTGGAAGCCAACGTATCTCCTAGCAAACCATCTATCAATGCCTCAACCTGTTTATCCCGACAATATCCTTTCACTGATGAATTGATGGAATCAACCCTCTCACCGAATTGGAATAATCCTCATTTGAGTTATACGATGGAAATATCGACCCTGATGAGCACTTGGATATGTACACTACACAAGTTGTTTTATATACGCTTGATGACATTATACTCTGCCGAGCATTTCCCACCTTCTTGTAAAGTGTTGCATTAAGCTGGTTTACTAAGTTGCCTGCAAACTAGGTTAACTGCTTTCAGACACTCACCTCTAAATTTGAAGCACAATTTGCCAGTAGTCGACCTCATCATTTAACATATATGGCATTGGTGAATATAAAACAAGAGAAAAATGAGACATTGCAAACTTTCGTGGAGTGATTTGACAAAAAGATGTTAAAAATCAAGAGCTTGAGCCTAGAAGTAGGCTTACATTATCTGGTCACCACCTTAAGGCCAGGACCTTTCTTTGATAGTTTATGCAAGAACCCAACCATCAGTCTGGATGTACTACGAAGAGTTGCTAAGTATATGGAGTTACTAGAATGGAAGGAGTTTAGAAAGCAAATGAGGAATTAAAACGACAGTAGTCTTACCGTTATAGGGCTCTCTTCTATTTATTGGATTGTTATTGGGTTGTGTCACTATTCATTCAGACATATAATTATTATTTCATTTAAGTCCAACATTATATAATTATCTCTCATTCAATTTGCTTACTTATTAATTATCATTTAACCTTCTCAAGACCAGGGGCTTATCACTCTGTATTCGGTTCTTCAGAAGGGATAAGCCGGTTTCTATAACCAACCAACTTGATGTCGGATTCTAAATTCCTGATAAGGGGTACAACCCCTGTTTTGGAGAATCCAAATTAAATGGTGTGCGTAATAAATATGTATAGTTAATAGAGAGATGACATATCAGCCCAGTGATCATAATATTTCCAGCTTACAAAATAATTCGTATGAGTAGAGCACAAACACAATAAGTGCAATTTGGACACATAAATTACGGCAATTCAAGTAAAAGTATACTAACTTTTGATAAATAAATGAAAATTTTAAGCTATATATTATTTATTATTTTATTTGTATTTCAATTGATTAAAAATAGTAGTGTATTCGCATACAATTTTAGCAATGCTCTTTAGAAAGAACCCACCACAATATTCGTTGATGCCGGTCATGGTCCACCACACAATAAGGTATCCGCTTCTTCAATTATTAGGTTATCGTCCCATTAGTTTGAAAATAATGAACCTTCTTTATTTAGATGTTTGACCTTGGCAATGTTAGTTTGTCTAAAAATTCCCTAATTTGTTTGGAGGATTTATTGCTCTTGTAATCATATCCTTTATAATGTCACCATCCATTATGGTGAAGAATTCTTGTCAAAGTGTGATGATTTTATATCTTTTCTACACATACTCAACAAATAAATTAGTACTAGTACTACACAGATAATACCATCATCTGGTCAATCATATTTTTAAAACATATTAATCAGTTAGACGTAAGTATAATATTTGCAATTAGTAAAAAACAATTGCAAAGACAATCAGGGTTCCTCCGAGGGATTTTTGGCTTATGTTCAGGTTTAGGGATATAAACCTTTTGTCCTTCGAACATGACTATCATACATAGGTGTGGTTTCGTGTATTGCTTATGGATTGCAAATTCTTTTGGTATCCAAATTCTTTTGGATCATTTCCTATTTGCTTTTGAAGTTTTTCTTCTGAACTTGCACTTGGCATTGGAATGTTCAGACATGGCATAGTGATAGCAGTAACATCTATTATTTTTAGAAAGATTTTTATAATATTTATACCTGGACTAGACGTATTAGATGCGTGTTTGGAGGTATAAATAAAGAAATTTAAAACTTTAAAGCTCTCATTCAAAATCATGCTTACAACACGTTATCTTTTCTTTCAAAATTTTCATTTTTGTTCTTTGATGATATAGCTTATCCCCGAGGTGGATATTTTCTTTTCCTCCAAAATTTTCATTTTTGTTGCCTTTGATGATATAGCTTATCCTCGAAGTGGATATTTTCTTATCAGCTACAACTTTGTATTAAGTGAGTTTCTTATTTTCTAAAATCAAAACTTTAAAATTTTGCTTTTTAAGTTTAAATATTGCTTAAATATTGAGTTGTAACTATTGACAAGTTTCTCATAAGAATGATCACTCTTAAGTTTGTCATCAAACGATGAACATAAGGGATCAAAGATTAAAGAAAGATTTGGGAGGGGCTTAGGATTTTTCTCTTTGTTTATGTCAGTAATTACGTATCGATTAGCTTTTTCTTCATTAGATAGTTAGAACTTAAGTTTGACTAATCCTCTACATTCTCTTTATAGATGATCTTTAAGGATCTCCTTCGCTGATTTCAACTTGTAGATCTTTTTGTATATATCTTTTTATAGTGTGTAAGTTTGCATGTACATGGCTTTACCATTGAGTTTCATCTAATTGAGCAACTCTTGTGTCCAGTTTTCTTTTGGAGTCTTAACTTCTATCTCTCCTCGTGTTAGGATGTACCACCATAATCAATACAAGGTACACTTTATTTATGTACACATTGTACTTTTATAATGGTTCGTTCGACTATGTATACTATATCTAGTTTCTCACCAATTGATTGTATTCTACTAAGCAAACTAATATTGCGAAGTATATTAGGCTTGAGAGAAGGTAGCCAGTGTGAATCCATTTTTTTCGTTTGAACAACTTCGGTTCTTCTAAATGACTTTTTACGTTTGATGAGATTGCTTGAGTAAGATGCACTAGAAATGTTCCTTTCTTCTTTAATGTAATCTTCCCAATAGTTGTAATTACTTATCTCTTCTTTGGTAGTGTGCATTATCTTGATTTTTCTAAATTGCACAAAGTAGATAATTTGCCTAGTTCAAGGAATTGTTGAAGAAAAGTATTTTTTATACTCTTTATCCAAGAGCTTCTGATGTGACTTGTCCTTTGCTTAACGAATTTCTTTAGCATTTGAAAGTGGTATAAATTCTCTATAATATAAGAATTTACATGTTTTCATTCTTACTCGCTTCTATGTCTTTATCGTCTAATTACATTTGTGTTATGTCAGAGGTAAAATAGGACTGGTCAATGTTGTATTGTCTATTAGATGAAATATTTGTGTCTTATATGATTCACTGTTAAGTTAAATCATTATCTTTCAAATGAAGCATAATCATGTTTTCCAGTAAATTAATTTTAGTACTTAGTCAAAATTATAAGATGTTGCTCTTTTACTCTAACACCCTAGTTGCTAATTGAGAAGTATATTTGAGAAGTTCATGGCTATTTACCCCCCACACATACTAGTGCAGGTTAGCATATTTTGTAACAAACCTGTTCCCATTCTTTGCTGCTAAAGCTTTTGCCTTTACCCTACGTCTGAGTAGTGTCCTTGGCCTTTGAGTATTTGCTCACCAACATTCCAAATCTCTTTAGCCTGTGTTAAGGAACATGCAAGTGTGACTAATCTTTGTATACACACATGCAAGTGTGACTAATCTTTGCATACACAGAACTTCCAACACTAATCTAGCAAACAAAACTTGATTTTTCGTTGAAGTAGTTTTTGGACGAAGTGGGAGAGTGCACTTTTCGTAAATGGTGATGCTTTGAAGAGTCAGTGACACTACAAGAAAAAGTTAAATTATTGACGAAATTTTGTCGAGGAAACTTTATCTGTCGGTAAAATATCATTATCGACGATTTTATCAACAAATATCATTTGTCGCTAAATTTATCGACGAATTTACTAACAAATTTATCTTAAATCTATCAGTAATTACTAATGGACTCAGAAATTTATCAGTAAATTTATATACAATCAATTTACCGATGGTTTTTGAGTGTTTCGGATAAATTTATCTCGTTGGTAATTTTTATTTTTTTTATTGTAAGTGTTATGTTACACTCTTGATGTAAAAATTAGAAAGTTGGTGTGAAGTCGACGTTAGCTGGTTGCTAAAGAACTTTATTTGCCTTTTTTTCCTACCTCGTACCTTCCTCGTCCTTATTGTATATTATTGTTCTAATTGTATATTATTGTTCTATGCTTGCTGGAGGTATGTGAGTTCTAGAAAACCAGTTATGTCCTTATGTATAAGATGTTACAAGGTGGTGATTGTGTTCAATCACTTATCACATTGGATTGATATAACTCTATGTTTCACGCTTCTTCGTATTTGTACACATAGGAGTGTCGGTAAAAAGTGCAATAATGTTCAAGTCCACCTATATGAGAAGATAGAAAAAATGAATAAATTGATAGAATGAGACTCCAATGAAGTGTTTGCATTATTTGGGTAACCAAAAATTAACGTTTTTTAAGATAATGAATACGAGGACAGTTTAATTCTTAAATAATTTGAATTTTTTTATTTGTTCTTGTAATATAATGGATGGTCTACGAATGAAATTTGTACTACATTATCTTTATCTCTATGACATGGTGAAACAGGGGGAAACAATTTGGTAAAATATACACAAAACTTTCATCACTAATTTAGGAAACGAAACATCTTATATTCTTAGCTAAAATAGTTCCTTTCCTAGTTAATTCTCCCGACCTGCTCTTTTTGATATTTATTTGAATCAGAGATATGCTCGCTGATCATTTGATCGATGGGGACTCTGACATGGAACAAGTTGCATTTAGCATCACACTATCCATACAAGTGATAATGCAAACCACTCGGGGTTCCAATAGGAATAGAAGAATGTGTATAATTTATTAGACTTAAGAACTCTTTTGGGCCCTGATTCACATCAAGTGGATTATTCTAATGTTAATTTATGCAAACTTCTCTGAGGCAGATGGCAAAAGACAATGTTGCGTTGTCAACACAATCAGACGAAAAAGTGGAATCCTTCCTATATCCAATTAGAATTAGCATTATTGTATTGACGCTACAAATCAAAGGCCCCAAAGGAGTTAAAAAGTGTCCTATGCATGTATATATCACTGGCATGCCAAAGCTTACCCTGCCCATATTTTTCTAAAGGGAAAGACGAATATAGGGGATAAGAAAATGGAAAAAAATTGAAGAAATAGGAAAATGATTTGCTAATAATTTAGATATATTCAACCGAATCTTCTAGTCTACTGAGTCCATGTATATGCTTTTATTATAATCTCTTATAAGTGTTAATTAAGTAACATGTTGTATTTGGTCGTGAATATCGGTATATGGAGATAAGAGTTTATCAACGTGTTTCCACTTTGGTCACCGCATCAGATTCATAGAATACCAAAACAATGGCAATTTCTGACAATTCTATGTACATATGGCCCTTAGGGTATGGAAGAAATCCCTAAGTACTTCTCTTTGACACAGTGGTGAGATGTCATGAAAATAACTTCAAATTTATAACTGTTAAGCCTTGAGCTCTCTATTTCTTCCACTGGCAACTGAAGCAAATGAGTTCTAGTCTTGTCAAAACACCACGGTTCTTGGAACACTCTGATACAAGAAAATGTGGATGAAATCAAATGCATAACAACCTTAAGTAATTGAATCAAAATTGTTCTTGGTCGGACTTAATGCATCTAATTAACTTGGCTACACTTAGCAAGTACAGAAAATTTAAATTAGATTCCTTTAAATAAATTTTGTCATCTCAATTCAAATTGGTGTCCAAATTACCTTAATTTTGATATCAAAGTACATAAGATTTGTTAAATAACTGTTCCTAACGTTTCGGGCAAGAAAAAAAAAACGTGTTCCACACCTGAAGCGATGCCCAACCCTTTTTTAAGTCAGTGGTTTCGCTACCGAATTCGGGCAATAACTTTCAGAACCTCCCATTTTTGAACTTGCACCCCAAGAATTCCAATAATTAAGTGAAATAACCAAATTATCTTGTTCATTTTTCTCTCAGCATTTCATTATTGCTGCTACCACAATTATCAACTGAAAAAAAAAACAAAGAAAAGGAAAACGTTATAAAAAAATCTCACTCGAAATTTTTTTTCAAGAACTCATATTTTGTTCTATAAATTTTAAAAAATACATTTTACAAGATATTATATGTTATAAAAAATATTTTCTAGAAATCTTGTTCTAGAAAGATTGGTCTAAAATGTATTTCATATATTCTGAAAAATTTATTTTAAAAATTTTGTTTTAGAAATCTTATTTTATTACGTAAACATATTTCAGAATATATTTCATAAATTCAAAAAAGTGTATTTTGAAAAAGTTTACAGAATAAATAATCTAAAATCACTTTAAAAAATAGTGAAATAATTATTTTAAAAGTTATGGAGATACAAATTCATATTAAAGGGTGTTCATCCAACCCCGCAGGACCCGTATTGGTCATTAAATGTCTTTAACGCATAGAATCTCCCATAGTCCAACTTCACCCGACACACACATCCTCATGTCCTGTATCATTTTCAATGAAGTAGGTCCAATCGCATAATGATCCCCTATATTGTCATCCAAACTATACTTCAACAAATGTTCGACTTTTTCTTCATGCACCCCACGATTTTTAAAATATGTACTCTTTTTTAAAGTAACTTTTTAGATTGATTGTTTCGGAATTTTTCATTTTCTGAAATTTCTAAAACGGAATTTCTAGAATTTTGATAACAAAATTTTTAAAACAAAATTTCTAGAACGCATGGAATACATTATAGAATAAGTTTTTTTAATAGACTTTCCAAAATAAGCTTTTCAAAACTTATATAATATCTTTTAGAATGTATTTTTAGGAATGAGTTTTCCAAGACAGATTTTCTAGAACACACGAAATAGAGCTTTTTAGAATGTGGCACCATGAGAACAAAAGCAAAAATGGTGTTTTGCACCATCCATCTTATGAGGCTTGGAAGCACATTGATATAGTCTATTTTAATCTTTTCATTCAGGCATGCAATGAGCAACTTAGTTTATGTTATGATGGTTTTAACTCATATGTTTAAGTATCAAATACACTATATTCATATTGGCCAATAATTATGACCTCATACAATTTTCCTAAATAAATGTGCATGTCTAAACCTCTATGTTTTCTAATTGTCTCATATTAGGGTCATTCAATACAAAGGTTGCTATTAATGTTTTTTTAGAGCCTTTGATAGACAACTTGTCTAATTGTCTCATATTAGGGTCATTCAATACAAAGGTTGCTATTAATGTTTTTTTAGAGCCTTTGATAGACGACTTGAAGAAGTAGTGGATTAGTGTCCTAACATGCAATATTTCAAGGAAACATAACTTTATGATGAAGGTGAAGTTAATTAATATGGACGATTAATGATTTTCTTGCTTCAAATATGTTGTAGAGTTAGGAAACTCATGATAAATTGGCATGCCCACACCACCTACACAAGTTTGAAATAGAGTGAAGAGTTATTCTAAAGTAACAAAAATTGGTGTGTAAAGAATAGATAGTTACGGGGATTGTCATAACTAAATGAAAAGAAGCATCTTTTGGAATCTTCCGTATTTGAAAGATAATTTATTTAGACATAATCTTGACATTATGGATATTGAAAAAAAAATCGATAACATCTTTAACATTGTGATGAATGTGAGTGAGAAGGCAAAAATACAATAAGAAGGAACAAATAGACTTAAGTTGAATAAAACAAGAAGCAACAAGTTTATTTGCATTATAAAAAATTATCTTTATTATAACGACAAAAAAAAGTTATAATAAGATTAATTAATTGATTAATCAAGTAAAATGTAATTAAATACATTATTTTTTCCAAAGATTAACATAATTGTTAAAAATGTTGAAGTTGAAATTTTGATATAAAAGAATAAATTTGTTTATAGGAGTGTATATATTGTAAGAAACAGGTAGAATATATAAGAAGAGATGGTTAAATTGTGATTTAATTTTTAAAGATTTTTGCAATGTCAATATATGATGAAATATAATTAGATGCATTTTTATTTAGAGAGACACATTGTCAAAATACTTTTCCAAATCTTGTTTAAATAGACTATCTTTCTTTGGTTAGTTATAGTGTAATATTATGCAATTTAAACACACTAGACTAGACAAAGATTTACAATTGATATTTTTATACGGTTTGTTTGTAAACTTGTATTAAAGACAAGTATTATTTGGATCCCAAACACTTTTAACTAAATAATCAAGTATTATTTAGAATATAAACACTCTTACATAAACAATTAAACAATTGAGTATTAACTAGATAAAGAATCAAGTATTGTTTGAACATAATTACTTTCACTAAAAATAATTGAAATTATCAATAGGCAAAATCTGTCAATAAATAATAATTAACAACATTTAGATATTATTTTCTCACTATTGTTAACAATTTTATTGAAGTTATGAACAAATAGCACGAGCAAAGGTTCCTATAACTATCAGACCAGACTGAAAGTACGAGATGGCATCGTGTGTGTTGGCTGTCAGTACATACAGGCACATCAACTTCCTTGAGTTATTCATCCATACGTGATTATTACTATTTTTATTATTTCAATTACAATAACTATTATTATTATTATAATTATTATTATTATAAAACTACTACTATTATTATTAATATATTATTGTTGTTATTATTCATATTATTACTATTATTATTATAATACTATTATTGTTATTATTGGATTATTATATTATTATTATTTTTATTATTATTATTATTATTGTTATTATTAATAATACTAATATTGTATTATTATTATTATTATTTATATTATTAATATTATATTATTATTATTATTATTATGATTAATATTATTATTTTTGTTATTATTATTATTATTATTATTATTATTATTATTGTTATTAAAACAAGATTATGAAACTGAATGAAATGTTGTTGACAATATCATCATTTATACTAAAAAACAGTTCAAACATGGAATGAAAGGCAACACATTAAGTAAGTAGATGTGATTGCTTTTATATTTATAGTTGGAATTGAGTATTTATGTAAAAGTTTGTAAATCACCTGTTTAAGTCCTAGCCTGCACGAGTGTGGATTTGCATTTTTTAGTAGATTATTGAATGCAAGATTTTTATACCTAGCCTGTACAACTCCTGGGTTAAACAAGTTTTACTTGTGGACTGCGGGCTAACAAAAATTTGCACTTGATTTTATTAAAGTCAAAAGTTCAATCTTTATTTTACTTTGGTTAGTTGTGTATTGTTTCTTAGATTAGATAAATTGTTGTTATTCATATGGATGTCAAAATTTTCTAAAATTCTTTTGTTGGCTTGTAGAATCTGCATGTTTTTCAAGATAGATGTGGTTTGGAAAAATTAAAGCCTGCTTCAAATACATATTATAGGAATGAATTTTTGTATAATGTGAATAGTTTACTCAACCTAAACTCAATAAATTAAAACGGTTTTTAAATTGGGAACTATAGATTATAAGGAAGTATGTCAAGCCTAAATACAAATAAACATATCTAACCAAATGGGAAGAAAAGAAACATGATATTTAGAACGATAAAAGAACTATATTAAGTTATAAACTAAAATTTATTAAACAGATTTCTTAACTAGCTTGATTGCAAAAAGAAATATGCTTCATCAATGTTCTTTGACAAACAAACTATTTCTTATGCTCAGTATTTTTTTTTCCTTCATGGACATCATGTCCTTGATCATTCTCTCTATATTATGAGAAGAAGAACCAGTTTCTTTGACACTCTCACGAGCTTGCTTTGCAATCTCATCCACAGAGTCTCTGAGCCCTTCTATCCGATTCTCCAACACATCCTTCACCATCTTCTCAATGATCAACCTATCAAAGGTCCCATCTACATCAACTCCAATGCCCCATTGCTCATTCACACACCTATTGTTGATTGTCTAATCAGCCATCAAAGGGAAACAAAGCATAGGTACACCTTCACCAATACATTCCAGTGTAGAATTCCAACCACAATGTGTCAAGAAACCACCCACAGCTGGGTGGGCCAAAACCTCCTCTTGTGGGGCCCATTCCACCAAAAGCCCCCTCTCTTTAGTTCCCAACTCAAGTTCTTTAGGTACACATTCTTTAAAACCAGCTTCTCCATTGATCAAGTCCTTCCGAATAACCCACAAGAAAGGCTTCAAACTATTCACCAAACCATGCCAAAACTCCAAAAACTGCTCCTCTGACAACTTCACCACACTGCCAAAGCTAACATACAAAACTGACTTCGCCTTTTGATGGTCAAGCCATGTTATGCAACTTTTATCTTCTGTTCGGACATTAAGGGATAACAAAGGGTTTTTTGTAACTTGGTTCTTGACGTGAGTGTGAAGAGGGCCGATTGTGTAGACTCTGGGAAACACAGTAGTGAGCTTATTGATAATGGGAGCTTCTAACTGATCAAATGTATTTAGTATAAGACCAGAAGCTCGAGTCATGGCTAGGGTTTCTTTCATGTAGAAATCAAGACCAAAGCTTCCAGGTTTCAGTTTGAAAACAGATGGAAGATCACAATCTCTCAATAAATTCTCTAATCCTGGAATGCTTGATAGCACCTTATGTACATCTTCTGCATTTTAATTCCAAATCCATCAACAAAATTGTCAAGGTTCCCAAATCTATCTTCTACAGGTGCTTTTAGATGAATGTATGTAAAATTAAATTTGAATGAATTACTCTTTGTAAAATTAATTTTTGTTAAAATTAGTTATTTTGAATTAAAGTGATTTATATTTTTAGATGGGTTTATTCTAAAATCAAGTTCAAATAGTATAATTTTTTTCATCCACTGCAAAAATCCTCTAAATTTGCTTAAATGTAAAATAAAGGCATATTTTAGAATCAGTTATTCTAAGTGAGACCAAATATGTAAATTCTTATTTGAAATCCTATATATTAATTCATATTTTAACGTCATATTTTTTTTATCCAGTGCAAATTCAAACATTCATTTATGCAAAAACTAAATTTAACTCAATGAACTTCAGAAACAAAAGACCAAAAACGGAATTGGCATCTTATCAGTAAAAATATTAAGATAAAGTTTTAGATATTATTAAAAATGAAAGAATCACACTAAATAATGTATCTGTGTATAAAAATTGGCTGTAATTAAAATACGGAAGAAGAGTAATGGTTTATATTTCTATTTATGATTAGAAAAAAAATGTCATTAATTATAAGCTTTTTCACTTGTATTAAAATTCATTCAATTTGATTAATTTAAGAATTTAAATTTCTTTAAAAGCAAACTTAAAATGCCAAAACGAAATTGCATAAGGTCAAGTATCATGTATCACAAAATATTTCCACTGTTTTAGTCTTTATAAAAAAAGAATACTAATATTTTCAGCATCAAAATGTAATTTTATGTTTTATCAATGACATGTTTATGTTTTTGTAATATGTAAGGATTTTCTTTTACCAACATGATTAAAACCGACTTATTCACCAAAGGCCAACTACACGGGAATCGCTTATTCAGCAAAAGTTTCTTTTACTCAAATTCAAAAAATATTTTAAAACTTATTTATTTATTTCTTTTGAAAACGAAAAGGATAAAGGACGAATAAGACCAAATAGAAGAAAATGGTTCTCCATTCATCAAGTCCAGTTTAAAAAATTGCATTAGATGGCTTATTATGCATGGGTCTCATTTCTTTCTCTTATTAAAAAAATATACATTTATAATTAAAAAGAATAATAGAATACATAATAAATATTTTGAGATATTCTTTTGAGATATTAAACTTATAAGTTATTTTTAGTTATACGTCAGAAAATTATCTATTTTTATTTAACGTAAAATTTCAAATTCATATTTTCACTCCATTAAAATATCTATGAAAACAATGTTTACCTAGGAAAGCCAAAACACTAAACGACAAGTAAGATGTTTTTGCAATTCAGATATGCCTACAAGATTAGATCTGATTGTTAGTTTAAATTAGATTAAAATAGTTTTTTTCAATCCTTGCTCTTACATGTGACCGACACTCTAACATGTTATGTCACATAACGAGTGTTATCACATTAATATTATTTTAATTTAACCTTAATTTATTTAAGAAAGTTTTTTCTTACAATATTAGATCTGATTTATAGTCTTAATTACATGTATACACTAGAATATATTATATCCTATATCCAAGGAAGAATAATCTAACTTAATATATGTACTAAACATATATATATATATATATATATATATATATATATATATATATATATATATAATAATATATATAATAATGTACTTAATATATAGTCTTTTGTAAAAAAAAGTAAAGATCAGAAAGAGATATTGAAGATTACATATAATTAAAGATAAACTCAGTTAAGTTTAAACTTATTTTTTAATATAATATTTTTTGTGACTTTTAGATATTAATATTGTAAAATGTTCGTCAACATCATTCTAGGATGACAACGTTTTCAACGCTTTTACAATCCAACTACTAGTTTGCATGCTTTTGTCGATGTGCAATGCAAGTCAGCAAGAAAATTTTCAGATCTGGTGCCATTATGATAAGAATTAGCACATGGAATTTCAAATGGTGATTCATATACATTACATATCTGTCTTTAGATTTTCATTGGTGCCCTTCTTCTTTAGAATAGAAAATCCTACTTTTTTCTAGCGACGTTCCATATCGCAATGCACAAACCCTGCTTTCTTTCCAAAATGGTTCTTCTTTTCATCCGTAGACATGGGGTTTGTAACCTTTCCTCCACCAATAAATATGTGCTTCTGCTTTCCTCCAAAAACACACCTTCACTCACTTTTTGTCTTCTCCTGCTTCTCTAAGTCTTGAGTTCTACGCTCTGATAAGCTTGCTTGCTAGTTTTGAGTTTCTCGGTGTCACTTGAGAAGTTCATGTTATATCCTAGGACAACACATCGCAGATAAGTCCTTATAGATAGTGATCATAATGCTTTAGGAAATTGAATGTATTTGTGTTCTCAACCGTATTTTATAACAATTTTAAGGACTTACAACTTACGACATGGACATAGAAACTGACAATAGCTCTACACTAAAGAAGCCAAAAGGTGTTTTCGCAATACAAACCATCTTTGCAAAACCGTTTATAAATGTTCCAAAAATTTAACTTTTCACATGTCAAAATTTTCGATGTTGGCAAAAACTTATGCCTACTCTATTAGAAATGTATGGAATTTCTTTTACTCTTACGACTTCCAAACCTAACTCCGATACTCCTACAAAACAATTGAAGATTGAACCATACGAATAAGGTGTGTCATCACACTTTGCTTAGTGTATTATCTAACAATGTGTTCAATGTATATTGCTTCTACAAAGAAGTAAAAGATATTTGAGATTATCTTATTCTCAAATATATTGTCAAAGATACCATTTGACAAAGGTTCGTTATCAGGAACTACTACCGTTGGGAGATGATCGAAGATAAGGACATCAAGATTCAGATCAACAAATACCACAAGTTACTTGAAGATATTAAAGCAGAGAATATAGTGTTACCAGAAAACATAGCCTTACCTGATGAATTCGCTTCAGAACTTCTAATTGAAAACTTGCACTAACTAGAAACAACAACTGATAAACACAAACAAATGTCATTGCCAAATCTTATCACTCGTATTAAATGACACCAATAGAAAAGAGTGTGTTGTTGCAAAGGCTAAGGATTTATCTCTTAAGGTAAATATGGTAGAAGACAAACCAACCCCAAAAAGGCATGAAAAAAATTCTAATCATAAGAAAAAATATTAATTTTTCCCACGTGGATTTAACACCACCTTCAAGAAAAAGGGAACTTACTTTGTCTGTAGAAGGCCAAGTCTTTATGCATCTCAATCCAAACATAGGGTCAAGAATGACAATCCTCCTAAGGAAAATATAATCAAAGGGGAAGATACAATTTTTGTGGTTATTTCACAAATGGAGCTTGTGACCAATCTGAGCAAATGGATGGTAGTAGTACTACCTGACACATCCGTGCAAATAAAAATATGTTTTTCTCGTGCACGAGATAAGAATAAGTTTATCTCGATGATTATATGACAAATATTGTCCTAGGAAAACAAAAAGTTCTTCTAAAGCTCATATCATGGGAAGACTCGAGCTTTAAGTCATGTGATATATATCATAGTTAATTTAATCTCTGTATCATTTTATGTAAAGTTGGGATTAAAGTGTCATTCAAATTTCACAAGATTTTTATGAGAAAATAATGTGTTTGTGGAGAAGGGTGATCAAGGTCTTTGTATTTAATATTTTTGAAATTACCAATGAATCTAAATTTGTATCTTCTGCTTATATTGTTGATTCTTATGATGTGGCATGTTAGATTAGGATATGTAAATTCTTTGTATGTTATTAAATTACAACAACTATGATTAATTAAGATGCATGAAAAACAAAGTATGAAATTTAATATATGTATAGAATCTAAAATAACATAGAAATCATGTCATTTTGTAGAACGTCAAACTAAGCTTCTACATTTAATTCATACTGATCTTGCTAACTTAAAACAAATTATATGATAAAAATTATTTTGTAACTTTTATAGACGGTTATTCTAATACACCAAAGTGTTCTTAATCAGACATAAAGATGAAGCTTTTGATATGTTTCTAACTTATAAGATGGTTGTTAAAAATCAATTAAATAGGAAAATTAAAATAATTAGATAAGATAGAAGTCATGAATATGTTTTGTTTAATGATTATTTGAAGAAGGTATTATTCATGAAGTAACCTCATTATATTCACATGTATCTAATAGAGTGGCTGGAGGAAAAAAATATGACTCTTAAAGAAATGATGAAAGTTATGTTTATTAGTTATAGTGTTCATGATAATCTTTAGGTGAAACATTTCTTACAACATGTTTTTTTTACAAAGTAATATACTTAATAAGAAAACTAGCAAAACACCATATGAGTAGTGGAAAGGTTATCAACCTAATTTTAAATACCTAAAAGTATGGGGGTGTCTAGCTAAGGTGATATTACTTGATCCTAAAAAAGGGAAACTGGGTTCTAAAACTTTTGAATGTATGTTTTTAGGCTATGCAGAACATAGTGCTACCTATAGGTTTCTTATTCTTAATAGTGATATAACTAAACGTAATAATATAGTGGAGATGAAAAATCTTGAGTTCTTCGAACATATTTTTCCCTTAAAGATTAATGATACATCTGAATAACTTATAGATATTGCCAGTGATGCCATATGTAAGGATTACATGAGAGGTAAAAGATAGAGAAATGAAAACTCCTTTGGAGATAATTTTTATACTGTTGAAAATTATCTAAAAGTTTTTTAGAAGATACTAATGTTCCTGATGCAAAACATTAGGATAAGGCCATTAGAACTTAAATTGATTCGATCAAGAAAAATAATATTGTGACTTTAGTAGATTTTCCTAAAGGAGCAAAACTCATTGGTTGTAAGTGAATCTTTAAGAAAAAAATATCATCTTGATGGATCCATTGAAAAATATAAGGCAAGATTATTAGCAAAGGTTTTACCCAAAAATATAACACATAATACTTGATATTTTTGTCCTAGTTACTAGGATTTCCTCTATCCAAGTGTTTTTAGGTAACATTTATCCACAAGTTAGTTATTCACCAAATTGATGTTAAGACAACTTTTCTATAATGGTGAACCAAAGGAAGAAATTTATATGACTCAACCTAAAAGATATGTGGTCCTGGTCAATAGAAAAATGTGTAGTTACTTTATGATGGGTCTCCTACTAACAATGTTGATTAATGTGTGTACACTAAATTTGAAAATAGTAAATGTGTCATTATATGTCTATATGTGGATGACATGCTGATTTTTGGTACATGCCATAATATAGTTTCTAAAACAATATTTTTTGTCTTGAATTTATGTTTGAAATGAAAGACATGGATGAAGCAAGTGTGATTCTAAGGGTAACAGTTCATAAGGAAGGGAGAAGGTATATTACTATCCCAAGAATAATATACTGAGAAACTTCTTAGGAAGTTTGTCTATTACAACTTTAAATTAGTAAGCACCCCTTACGATACTAACTTTAAATTAAAAAAAATAAAGGGGAATTTATTTCTTAGTCTTGGTACACTTAGATAATTAGGAGTTTATAGCATTTAATGAGTTTTTCTATGTCAAACATTGCTTATGCAGTAAATAGACTAAGTAGATACACTTAATGTCCTAATTAAGATCATTAGGATGCACTTGGAAGACTCATGAAATACTTAAGAGGTACAATAGATTATGTCATTGAATACAGTGCATTTCTCATTGTGCTAGAAGGGTACAATGATGATAATTGGATCTCTGATTTAGATGAGAAAAATTTCACTAGTAGTTATGTATTTACATTTAGAGGTGGTGTAGTTACATGGAGATCGGCTGACAAACAATTATTTCAAGATCAACAATGGAATCAAAGTTTGTTGCTCTTGAAATGACTGTAAGTGAAGCTGAGTAGTTGAAAAATCTCTTGGCAAACATTCTATTGGAATGAAACCAGTACATTGTGATTGACAGTCGATAATAGTTATAACTAAAATTAAAACTTACAATAGAGATAACATACATATACAATTGAGACATAATTTAATAAAATAGTTGCTAAAGAGTGGAATAATTTCCATTGATTATGTTAAGTTAGAACGAAATATGGCACATCCTTTGACAAAACTCCTAGGGAGAAACATTATTTTAAAAACATCAAAGGGAATGAGACTAAAACCACTTGCAAACAAACAACTGATGGAAACCCAACCTTTTGTAATTGGAGATCTCATGAATAAGGTTCATATGGGTAAAAAGAAGTCACTTGTTACTTCTGCTAATGCTAAAATTGATTTAGAAATCAAACTTGTCTATTCCTATGGTGTGTGAAAGTGTTAGATACTATATTATTGAGAGGGTAAAATTTGTAGTTAAAATTCAACGTGATATAATAAATTTAGCTTCTAGCAAAGTTTTAATGATTTTCATATCCCTTACAAGTGGTGTGTGATTTACCGTGTACACTTGACGAAGTCACCTATACGACTGTTAAGTGAGGTCGCTTGCATGGGATCTTGATAATATCTCTAGAGCACTCATGAATACTAGATACACACATGGCCTAATAAGTGTAACACAAGGATAATAACAAGAATTGTAGGAGTATATTGTGATTGATTAGTTGTTAACACATATTAAGTGTATTGGTTGATATAGTTTGTTGTAGCAACTAAACTATGTATTAAGTTCATCAATTTAGGAGTAGTTCATAAAGCTTGCTATATCAGCTACGATGCAATACATCTTATATATTGTTAAAGTAAGTATTTGGCCCAAGTTCAAGAGGGGGGGGGGGTGAATTGAACCCTTTTTAATTCTTTTCAAAATTTTCTTTTCGATGTGAGAATACAAATTCTTTAAAGAAACTT
>Ga0209700_105662_pt1 | contig 20669 bp, 6 predicted proteins | sample SiratroredBW_FD_187528 | JGI IMG/M metagenome (GOLD analysis project Ga0209700, IMG submission 187528) | Root nodule microbial communities of legume samples collected from California, USA - Siratro red BW (SPAdes) (version 2) | ecosystem: Host-associated > Plants > Roots > Nodule | place: USA...
TTTTTTTTTTTTTTTTTTTTTTTTTTTTTTTGTCTTTTTTATATCTAGGATCCTTATGGTTCCCTAATTCGAGTGATGTGTGATGTGAAACGGTCTTAAGGTTGCTTATCTCATGTTGTCTTTCTTTAGAAGTTGTTCACATCTTTTTCTTTTTTCTCTTTTTTTTTGTAGTTTTTAAGTTTAATGAACTCCTTGATGGCATAATCTATAGTTTATTGTCAAATTCTATTAGTTGTTTTTGAAGAAAGATCCTTGAAGATATGATTTAAAAAATATATCTAATTAGATATAATAAATATATATAATTAATTATTTTGTTTTTTATTTGATAATTTGTTATTATATATGGTCTTTTATTTTCTTTAAATAATGCATCTTAATATAATTATTTTATTTTTTTCTCCCTTTCTTGATATAGTATCAGAAGTATTATTTCCACATTAATCTTAATAATTTTATTTGGTGTTTCTTCGTAAATATTAATTGTAATGTCTGTTGTTATATATAGTTTTTTTTTCTTTTCTATAAACGATACATCTTGATTTTATTGTTTTAATGAATTATTTTATTTCTTTCTTCTTTTGGTATGATATTAAAAGTGGTTTTTTTACATTTATCTCAATAATTTATTTTGGTTTTTTCCTGTTGGTAAAACTTATAATGTTTCTAAATTTATTGTTCATAGTTGTATATGTCTACTTTAGATATTGACTCTCTTTCTCCAATAATTTAGTTTTTTCTGATATTATTGTCTATCTTTGGTTTAAAGGGAGATGGATAATTACATTAGTATGTTAATACTTATGTTGCTTATTTATTGTCATGCTTTCAATCAATCTTAGATATATAAATATATGTTATTCACAAAAACTCATGTGTTAGTTAATGAATATGTTATTCTTGTGATAACTATTCATAAGGTTCAATTTTATCCTACATTAACCTTTTTGAAAGGAATAGATTGACAAGCGAAAATTAGTAATATATTAAGAATGACCACAATAAATAAAGTGTTATGAGTGAAATAAGAAAAATATGATGATATTTTATGTGATATTAGAAATAAGAAAAGTGAAAAAATAGTGATAAGGTGTAAATAATGATAGATATATATCTATTAAATATTAAAAATTACATTATTTTTTAACATGATTTTTATACATAAAAATAAATATGAAAAATATTAAAATAAATAATTTTTGTAATTGGCGTATAAAAACCTAACAATTATAAGAGGGTGAGATAAGATTATTGTGATATGTTATGAGATAATTTATAAACTAATTTAAGAGGTATAATAGTAATACATGTCAAAAATTGTAGAGTAGTAGAATTATCCATCTTCATCATTCTCAAGCTTGCTGGTGCGTCGGGGAGAGTCTATGTGCTGTAAGAAAATTTAATAGTATTTTACAGCGGCAGTTACGCCAGACAAAACAACAGCTCTCAGCGACAGTAAGAAACCATCTTCTTGTTTTCAGACCTAAATTCTTTTAGTTTATTTTATAATAATAATTAGATACTAAAGCAAAGACATAGGCTTAGAAGTAAGATTAATTATGTAGTTCTAAGTTAAAAATTTCAATCCCAACCAGAATTGGAAGATAATTGAGGTTTTCAAGATTCAACTGTCCTTTCCAACTTTCAATAATTGGTGGTGAACAGAGAGGCATATGCCGTATTACATGCACATAACCTCGCAATGCATACACCGGAGTAGAATAAAGTGTGTAAATTTAAAACGACATGATGAAATTCTTCCTCATTCTTAATTAATTTAAGATTAACCATCTTCAAATCAAACCTAGATCCCAAGAGTCCACCACCATTTTTCTGACCAAGTTATTTATTCTGTGTCTAAAACTTTTTCAAGCTAGGTTATTCCACTAGATCTGGAATGAAGTTAAAGCAATTAAAATGGAATTTCTTTTGGCCAAGTCTTTAAAAAAAAAATTTTTTTGGTCCTCAGGCTAATTTGAAATCCTTTTTGTAAGAGGGTGTAAATTTCATTTTATAAACTTATATCCAAAATATTTATTAAAAGAAAATAACAATTCTTAAAAAAGTGAATTTAAGTTTAGTTTAACTTTATAAAATGAAATTTACATCCTCTTACATATTTTATTTTAATCGTATGTCTAAATAATATAAAATCTCAAATGTATCTTTTGCCATTAGGCATTTAAGATGATAGATTTTAACATCATCTTAAAAAAGAAGTGAACCTTAACATTATAATACTAACATTTACATCCACGTAGGTGCTCTATTTTAGTTAAATCTCTAAATAATGTCTCGTCAACAATTATATATAAGTCATTCTTATAAGTGCAACATGCGAATAGTAAAAGATCACTAAGAAACCCATCATTTATTCCTGCGATCTTTTGGCATTAATCCATTCTCATATTCCATTCTGATATGTTTGGTTGAATAGACTTAGGAACAATAAATATTAGGTCAATGTAGATGATCAAGTTGTCACTGTTGACCTCGTTTGGAGTTTGTCGAGTTGCTATTTCCACTCCTTTCGTTTTAGTGTGGCCATTATTCCCAATATTTCAATGATTTTCATAAGCAAAAAGTAGAGATTAAAGAAGGTACAGTCTAGACAGAAAAAGAAAAAATAAATAAAGAAAGGCAGGACCACACAACATGGTTCAACAAAAAATCTTAGATCAAATATTGAGCTCTAGCATATGTATATATTTAGATTTTGGAAGGTTTATTTATATATGGTCCCAATCAAAAACAAGAACGTAGGTCCTGGACACCATCGTGTTTATGTGCTTCATCCCGGTGCTGAAATAAACAGACAAAGAAAACAGTTAGGGGAAAATCTCCTAGGAAATGATCAAAGGTAGAGATCTGGTTCCCCCTTTTTATTCTTTATTATTTTAAATACAGGTTTGGTTTTCGTACATGCCCTCTTACCTTAATTTTCATTTATATACTAATCACTAGGTCGCGAAGCACAACCAATGTTGTAGGGTCGATTCCAAACAATAGGCCCTGTTGTTAGGCCATGTCTCTTCTTGTGTGGCTACCACATGGAGAAATTAGGGTTGGAGAAACCATGTTAGCTATGTGGGATCTGATTATATTAAATGCTTAAACTTTTGCTTAATATAAATATTAGTCCCCTCACCCACTAAGGCGATCGACAGTGAAGCATGAAAGGGGGTTAGGGTTAAACAAATGGCAACAATTAGGCAGCGCATTCACCATAATCTTGCACATTGTCTGGCCCAGTGTGGGAACGAACAAGGAGGACAGCGTGATTAAAAATTAACAGATAGAAAACTGGGTTCTTAGAAGAATAAATCGGGTAAATTCACCATGCATGATTAGGGAAAAAAAAAAAAAAAACGCGTGTAGATGGCGTGGCTCGAGGAATGTTTATATGGGAATTGAGATATCGATTACCGAATTAACTGCCGCTTATTCTATGTAATGTATACGTATTCTTCTCCATTTGTTTCTAATATCATTTTATATATGTTCTTGATTACTTAACTTAATTCCATAAGTAATTGTTATTAGCGATTATTTTATTATTATTTTTATGACAAAGCGTAGTTGGCCATGACATGGGGCACACTGCCTACGTTTCTTTGTCCTCATTATTGAGAACTCAAAGAGAAACACACAAATGAAACGGTAAGAAAAGAATGATATTTTAATCCAGTAAAGCCTACATGTTCTCCGGGTTGGCGACACAAAATAGCTACACCTTGACCTTTTTACAGTATACAACGTTGGAGGGCAACCCACAGATTAACACATAAAATAATTAAGGTATTGCGTTGCATGTAGAAGCAAGTTTTGCAGTGTCCCAGTCAACTAGGATACTCTCTGTTTGGTTAGCTAGCTATCCACCCACAAATACCAAATTGATGAAATCGTGACCATACGTGAAGGTAAAAAAAAAATGTGAAAAACACAAGTTAAGGTGGTGTACAGCTTTGCATGTTGGGGGTGTGCTTGGCAGAGGAAGGAGACAAAGGCAGAGATGGGATGAAATTGGTGGCGAAGGAGTTATGAATTGATGCATGCATGTGTGTGTGTAAGGTGAGTGAGACTATGCATGGAGTGGGGAGTGAGGGTGAGTGAGAAGAAAGAGAAGAGGTTGAGGAGGAGCTGTCATTTCTCTGAACTTGTTATTTTATGTGTGTTTCTTAGCAGATTGTTTGCTAAGAGTCCGACACTAGGGCGCGGACCTGGCTCGGACGGTTGTCCAAGAAATTTGTGCACCCTGCTCCCTCCCTCCTTCCTCTCTTTAATTTCCCATTTTTATCCAATCACCCATTCCATCTCTCTTTTGTTATCTAGCGCTATCTCATCTCAACTCACACTCTGAAATGACATTTCCTGTTAGCTTCATCACAGATCACACTTCAAATCAAATTAATGTATCAAGTGCATATGAATCCACAGCAATAACAGTTTTAGAATTGTTAACAAATAAAATATTGAACAGTGAATCTAATTATTTATTTTACAGGACAAAACTATCAGTTAAAATATGGAGACACTGTAGAGTTTGCATCTGCAAAACTGAAGAACTAAATTAATCCAAAGTATACATGGACTGTTTACACAGAAGTTATATTGTTATATTTGTATAGTATAGAAATGAAGATCATATTAGAAATTCTATATTATTTTACTTCATAATTTGAAATATGTATAGTCCTTAGTTGCTCATTATTAATATCATTCACTAAAAATAGTTTATTTATGAACACGTATTCTTCAGTCGTGTGTTTGCTGTATACATGCATATCTCTGAACATATTGTAGTCTCTTTAAATTTCAACCACCAAACGTTGTTGAAGGAAAATAAGCTAAAGAACAATCATATTAAGTTAGCGAAATAAATACAAAGACAAATAGCAGCAAATGCTAAACTAAATATTTACAGAAAATGTTGAAAAAGAATGAGAGAGATTGCAATTATTGATTTGTCTTTCAGAATTAATGTTCACTTGGCAGTACAAACTTTTTTCCATTTTTTTATTGTCATCATGTTTGATAGGTATAGGAACAAAACTTAGTTCTAATACATGAAACTACATATTTTGTATATTGGTGGAAGATTTGATCTCGTAGACTTGATAGGAAGGGACAGTTCAACAAATAAACTTCTTCAAAATATAATTACGTGAGATCTCCAACAGTTAATGGCAAATAAATAATTTAAGCATATATTAATTATTTATAATTAATTTTATCAATGAAATTTATTAGAAATTAATTTTTTAACTCTATTTATGAGACATACTAGTCAAGTTAATTTTTTTCGTTAAGAAGTCTTTCAGGTAGGATTATTGAGAAATAAATATTTAGGACTAAATAGGTTTTTTTTTTTTTTTATATATGAAATGGGCAAATTTTAGTTTCGGTTTCTAACTTTGTAAAATGAAATGCCATTGTTTCTTCTACTTTTTAAAACTTGTAAATTTTATTTTTCTCTGATAAAAAATTCCATGGTTTCCTTTCTTCTAAAATTTGAGAAATATTATTTAGTGTTTAACATTTATTTTAAAACTTAATTTTCTTAGGGTTATATATTTTTAATATGGCGAGAAATAAAATAGTGAAAGGGAAAAAGAACACAGATGTGATCATACATTATGTGATGAGAAATGAAGAGGTAATAAAACAAAAGATGGAAGAGAAAGTGAATGCATGTTAAGTCCTTTTCCTTATATATTATGTGCTTTTGTTCTTGAAAGTGCAAACTATTCCATCTTTTTTTTTTTTTTCTAATAAACCATTCCGGTTATGTCCATAATTTTTAGATAATATTTTTGGTAGATAATTCATTAATTAATATAAAAAAAAATGTTCGTAGCCATAATAAAATTAAGAAATAGTTTGATTAACATTGCAGAAGAAAACTATAGTATAATAATTCATTTTAAGTTAAATGTAAGTTTAATTATGTTCTATACTTGATTTCTTTCTTTGCTTCTCTGAAACTAAAAACCTAAACTCGTATGTTTTTATTGAAACTAAAACCAAATCTAATTCAAGTATGATATGAAAGTGAATTGTGAGTTGGATTGAGTCAAGTAGTACAAGGTTGAATTTCAAATTTTGCTTCTAAATGGAATATATATAAACTAAATTATTCATAGTCAAATAGGGTCGTTTTTTTTTATATTTACATATATAAAAATACCTTTCATGCCCATATATATGTATATATAATAATTTATATCATCATTCTTTATTTATGTGTTCTGTCCAAAATAAATAGCAATTCCCTGAAGGATTTGTAATCCAGCATGGTAAAATAAATGGTGGTCACCGACAACAATGGACAGCTTTGCCGTGTGTGTTTGCAGTTTTCACTTTGCTCTCTCGCCACCACAAAAGTGCCTCTGAAATATAAAGATTTTGGTGGATTTGGTGGCAGTGGTTGCTGTGTTGTTAGACCATTGGCTGGAGTCAACTTTCGAGGTACAAACTTACCATTATGCCCCTGTTTAGGTCCTGTCCTTGGCATGGGACTGCTTTGTCTAGGATAAGAACGAACGAACAAACAAACAAATTCCCAAGCCCTGCAGCAACCTTATCATGCGCCACTCACTTACCATCATCACATCATCCATCATGCATGCGTGCCATGCCATTGCATGCCCATCATAAGCTCATCCCACTCCTCCTTTCTTGAAGTGACACGCCGCATGCAACCCTGCACATTCTATAGACTAGAGAGATCCAAAAATGAAAGTAACGTCAACACCCCATTGAATATTTTGCCTTAGCTGCTAAATCAAATCACAGAATCCATTCCCAACCCACTCTAGTGACTTGCAACAGACTTCCCACTAATTAACCTCTTCTAGTGTATCTTAAAGTGTCTCCATCTTACATAATTGGATTTGCTTTATCATATAAACAAAACCAAACTCATCATCAACTGGTGCATACCAATCACTATATATATATATATATATATATATATTGAATAGAATTGGGCTGCCTTTTAATTATTCTCATGCTTCAAAGTGACATGTTTTTCATCTCTCAACTTGCTAATTTGTCATTCTTTTTCTTTTCTTGACAACATATTACAAGTATTAATTAGGTATCTTTTCTCTTCTGTTTGATTCCCATCACTTGGTGACTAAACTTGAGGGAAGTTGAAAAGTGGTAGCCACCATCCACCATATATCCCCATGTTAGCTTCATATTTAATTCAGCACAAATTGTTTGGCTTGCATGACAAAAGTGATTAACTTTTCATGACCATTTTGATACCAACCTTCTCTTAGTTGATTTAAATACGCGATCAAATTCATAAGATAATAGATTATAGTGCATATTTATTTATGATGATGGGAGTTAGATGGTCCCCACAGAGTATTGTTCCATAATATCGGATTATATGCCAAATGTCCCACGAACACGAAGATCTCGGGATTTTTATGTCTTAACCTTGTCTCCAATTATTATCTGGCACTTCAGTTCCGCATCCTCGATCGTCGAGAGTGCTTACACGCTCCGATTGAGGTTACATCATAAAGTGAGAAGATAACATGCGGATCTAGTGATTAGATTTGAGAAACTAATCTCAACCATTATGAAATTACCGGCTAGGCTAATCTAACAAAATATCTAATTTCGAACAGTCCATAATACACACATAAAAAATATAAGAACTTTATAAAACATATTGATTATTAATAAAAATAATATTAATGGTATGTGTCAGTTATGGACATTCTTCTCTTCCAAACTCTTTCTCCTTCATTGAGTTTTGTTATAAATGTAGTTTGACGTTTTGACCAAAACACAAGATCAGCCTATATAAGATCATATGAAATGGTGATGCTTCTGATGTTTTCTAGACCATGTGGTAGTCGCTGTAAGAACTTGAGGGTGCGTCTATTTTGTATATATGTTGGAGAAATGAATTTAATTTAATTTGATTTAGTATTTTGTTTTCAAGGATGTGTTGAAGGTGCATCGATGGAATAGAGTTAAAAAAGAAGGGACACATCCCTTAAAGAGGTGAAAGTGTGGGGTGTTAATGAGTAATAACAGTAGACAAAAATGGGAAGGGGGAGGAAGATTTGTCGTGAAGCAATTTGGGCTAAGAAGGTTGAAGCGTTGATGTAGTAGGTGAGTGTGTGAGGAAATTATTCTTTAAAAAGGGGAGGCACATGAATTCCCGACAAGTGACAACGCTAGGGCTCTTGCCCCTCAATTTTAGTTGAGTTGGAGACCGTGGTCTGTCGCTTTCTACTGAGGTAGGGATCTTTGTCTTTTCGATCTCCACCTCTCTCATCTCTCTCACTCTCCAACTTCACCCCTCTTCAATTTATAAAGAAAATAACTTTTTTTTTTTAAATTTAACTTGGGTTAGATACAAACTAATTTATAAAATATCTCTGATATAATTTGTTTAAAATTTTACTTCTTTCACTTTCACAATGTTTCACAGAGAAAGCTGTCCATCATCTGGGGTCTTAAGCGAGTTTCTCCAAAAATAATTTTAAGAAAGAAAATCATGTTGAAATTTGATTTATGGACAAACTACAAATAATTTAGATAATTTATATAAATTATTTTGTATTAACTGATATTAACCTATAAAGAAAGTAATAATTTCCCAAATTTTCTTACTTATAAGGCTTTATATTAAAAAGCTGGTTGTGTTTTTTTTTTTGCTTGTAAGGCTTTATATAAAGAAACTAGTTCAAGCATACTAGATTGTTTGTATGAGGTACTCACTTGCCATTCTCTCCAATTAGCATGCGTGTCGAATCCTTTGGTGTCTTATTATTGAATTGACAGTTATTTGATTTATTTGAGTGTTGATAAATGTAAGATCTACAGTAATCATAATTTCTAATGCATATAAGAAAAAAATTCAATTCACGACATATCAAATTAAGAATAACATATTGCCTATTATAAGTGTAAGATAACTTCTTTCCTTCTAGGTTAATTTTATTTAGATTTTTAGCTACTAAATAAAATGATTGTTAATTATTACAAAAATAGTCACTAAATTAAAATATAATTGTTAATTATGATAAAAATAGTCACTAAATTAAAATTTGTTTGCTAAATAAGTACAAAATAAAAGTAATGATTAAATTTAGTTATCAATTAAGTCAAGATAATTGGTATTTAACATTAGCTATTAAGGTTATAGTGACTTATACCATTAGATTCTAAATTAGTTTTTAACTTACTTTCAGTTTTTTAGTTATTTAACAATTATGTCCAAGAAAAGAACGAACTTACTGCACTGTTGTTGGGTAAAGCAAAGCAGAAATACTTGATGTGCTTTAATTCCCTAAATTGATATATATCAAATATGCATAAATTAGTTGGAATTATTTATAGATGATAATTTATGTATTACAAGATACTTGTATTTTCTCAATAACTTGGTTATAATGTGTAATAATAAATTGAATATAGTCATTTTTCCTTTTTTTATCGTATTTTATTTTTAATTTGACGCTAAGAAGTTTTTGTCAATAAAATAAATATTATGTATGTGGTAATTTTTTTAGTCTCCAAAGAGTCTTTCTTGGTGGGTGAATTTTCTTTTTCTTTTATTCACCTGTATCATATTTGAATAGTCACAACCATATTCACTAACTCATATTTAATTTGGTGACTATTTCACTCATAATTAACAACCTCATATTTAATTTGGTGACTATTTCACTCATAATTAACAACCATTTTTTTTAGTTAAAAACTAGTCTCTAACTTGTTTCTTGTAGTATTTTACAAATTCAAAATTCATATTACAGTGTATTATTAAATTATATATTAGATAAATTATTATTAAATTATATATTAGATAAATTATTATTAAATTATATATTAGGTAAATTAAAAATCTGACCAGTTTTAACCAATAAATTTGGGAACAAAATAATACATTTAAACTAAACGTATTTTTAATAGCTAATTTTTATATAAGATTTGCCTTCATTCTCCACATCACAAAAAAGAACGGCAGACCTTTCTTTCTTTTTCACATTCGTACTATACACTATCACCTAATATCTCAACAAAATATAAAGGACAGTTGCATCCATCTTAATCATCAATAACATTAACTCTTGTACTTCATAAAAGAAACGTCAAAAGCAACGAGATTAGAAGTTGAGGTTCATCACCTCTATTAAGATTCATTACCGATGTTAGTATTTATACACAAGACAATTAATATTTAGTATAAGTGGATATAGTTGCATACTAATTAAAAAACAGATTAAAATAGTGTATATATGTATAAGACTAAAAAAGTTTTTAAAAGTTAAGTTTGATACAAATTTATATTTTATTAATAAAATAAACTATGCTTATTTAACTTTTTTTATTGTTGTTGGACTTATATGTTAAAAAATAAAAATCAGTATATTTCTTGAGTTTATTTTCTCAATTTTTGGCCAAACAATTTATTTTTGAAATCGAGTAATCTAGGCTTTAGCAGAATATTATTTTCCATTACGTCACTGTCACTATTTATGAAGAATGACGCAAAAGATAAAAAAATGTCAATTCACCATATTTTTATTATTATTATGAATTTCCTAATGGTTTGGCTTCGTTATAAGAAAAAAATGTTTAATTTTTTATTACAATAACTTGTGTAACAATATTTTAATAAAAATATAAATTACCTTAAAAAGTGAAAAAGGGGCGAAGAGGGTTTTTCTTGAGCCATTAAACGCTATTATATATTAACTATTATTAACTATATTTTTTTGTAATTAATTGATTTGGCTGTTCATTTGTAATTAATATTTTAGGGTGGTATTGTATGGAAAAATAATAATTTGTGGTGAGAAAAACCGTGAAGAGTATTATAAAAGAAATCCTGGAAAACTCAGTGATCATTTGGAAAAACTAGAGCAATTTTCATATGACAGGGTCAAATTGAAAAAAAAAAAAAGGCATAAATTGCAAAGTTTAAAAATAATAAGGGTTTAATTGAACACTTGTTAGTTATCTTGGGCCTGTACCTCCGTCCAAGGATCCACTAAGGAAAAAATAGAAATCAAAGTCCAATCCCGTAACCTGGCTTAATAAAAAATCAAGTAGTTTATATAGACTTCTGTTGTCGAAATAATTTATATATAATTAGATAAGTTGTTCAGTATTACTTTCAAATCGAAGATTTTCAAAACTAGGTGATATTTTTACCTAAAAAAATATAGGGTTTTTTTCAATTTAAAATATTGGTGCCTTTTAATAATTACTTACCTAATTACTTGTTTTGGTTGTTTTGATATCTCTTCATAGTTGTTTAATAAGTTCCCACTAGGTTACTATTTGTTAAGTTATTCGCGAATTTTTTAGGCCAAAGTATCCGTTGGTTTCTATTTATTTTTATGTTAAATTTGGTTTATTTTTTAAATTTTAACTTTGTCATATATATTTTTAAAAAAATAATGATACACGTACACCCTTCTTTAGAAAAGCATATATTATACAATTTTTCTTTTGTTTCTATCTCTCTTTTCTTATGACATTGTATATCTCATACATCTGCACATTTTTTATCTTTTTTTGTGTGTAGTTAAGTAGTCCATGAATATTTTAGGTGTCCATCAAATATTTTTCCAAAAAAATATAAATAAAATATAAAAACATAAAAAAAATAAACAAACTTACTTCAAAGCGACAATTAAAACACTCCCTTTCACTATTGGGAAAAATTGAGAATCAATAATAACAACAATTAGACATAAATAAAAAAAAGTATAATACCAACAATAAAAAAAAAAGTTAAGTAATAGAATTCCATCTGTGTGAATAGAAAGCCCAACCTGAGGCTAAAAACTCCAAAACTTCACTTAAGATAAAGGACAAACAAATACATAAACAGATCTTTGGGAAATTTTCATTTCTCCCCGTAAAAAAAACGATAATTAGTTTTTTTTAGCTAAACACACCACCAAAGAGAACAAGCATGCTGCACCTTTTGAAGAAAAAAAAAACACTTACATGTAAAATGAAATCCGTCGTATACATTCATAATATTCATAAACTGAGTCTCTTTTCACCTTTCTCTTATTTCTAATTATAAGGTTATTGAATTATCAAGGATAGGTCCAAGACAAAGGACATTAGAAGTAAAAAAAGAAAAAACTAAAATCAACCTCATTTTATTACGTAATTAAAAAGAAAAGGACCCAAAGCTTACTATAAAAAAAGTATTAAGCCTCAAATGAAGAAAAAAAGTCAAAAATTTCACGTGGCTAAAAGGAGAAGAAATATATATATATAAAATCAGGGAAAGTAACACTCAATAACGAGATAACGAAGGCAGAGAAACGAAGTATTTGTTTCTTTCTATACGTTCACATCTGCTTATGATTTTTGCGTGGTAAAAGCAAGTTTGTTTTTTTTTTTTTTTTTTTTTTCCAACGAAAAAAGTAAGTTTGTTTTTTTTAAAGAAAAGCCTAAGTTTGTTAGCCATAATCTCCACACAGATGGAACATCTCATATTTTAAAACACATTATAATATATTTTAGCAGTTAAACAAAACAATATAAAATGTTTTCATATTCTTAACACATTAAATATTTTCATGTTTTTTTATAAATAAAATATAGAATGTATAACTCAAATACCGTGTAAGATACTAGCTACCCTATCTCAAATATTAACAAACAAAGAATTTGTCATGCATAATAATCTTAAATATAAATAAATTTAGCCAATTTTGTCATCTCTAATAAATCAAACTACACGTGGATTGTGTTCAAATTTATGTTACGTAAATATTTTTTTATTTAATTATGATTATATGATATTATTTTGATTGTATAAAGTTTGGATAGAAAAAACGTGCAAAAATCGTATGGCGCAGTTTTGGACTGAGAAGGTTGGTGGTAGATGACGTGATATGATTGGGTGTGGTGTGTTCTCTGTGGAAGGGCATGGAAACTTTATCCTCCGTATACTTAAAATGTGGGGTTTATTGGCCCAAAAACTTTCCAACTAACGCGAAACAGGGTCAGAAAGCGGGTCAGGTTCACACTCTCAGCGCCAACACACACACATAAGGAAAGCCACCCCTCTACTTCGCCATAAAAACCCGCGAAACACCCAAGCAGGTAACACTCTCACCCGCGCCTACCCTATATATTTATTACTTTTTCAAACCCTTTCGTTAGGGTTCATACCAACGCCGCATTCCGCTCCTCAGCTTCGCAGCGTCATGGACGATGTTAGGGCTACCTCCGCCTGGGTCGCCAGCCGCTCCTCCCACGTCCACGTCGACTCCGCAGGTTCATTCGCTTCTTTCTCCGCTCTCATTTTTACCGTTCCGATAACGCTTTCGAAAATGAAACGATAATGCGTATTTGCCTCTGGTGTCGTTTTCAGGGATCGAGAAAGTGGTGAGCACCATTGAGTCCATTCCCAAGGTTCAGTGGGATTTCGAAGGGATTCACTACTTCGATAATGGACCACTCACCGTCCAGTACTTGTTTGTGTTGGACGCTTTAAATTTTTGCTTCTGGCCTGGTACGTTACTTTTTTTTTTTTTGCTTTTATATACACGTTTGTTTTTGCCGTTCATAATGCTTAATGCTTTTTCACATTACGGCGAAGACCGTGACTGGTTGATTGCGCACCTTGAGTACCTTACTCGTAGTGTTACTGACTCTCTATTTTTTTATTTTTTATTTTTAATTGCTTTCGGTTTATGTGTCATTTTACTGAGTTCATATATAGCAAGACGGTAGCGAGACATCTGTCTTTGATTATTTGTCTATGTATGTGGACTAAGAAGCCCTTTATTATTGTGTTAACGAATAAGCGAGTCAATTTGCCTGCAGAACGTGTTGTTGACACTTAAAAGATATGAAAATTGTTTGTGAATATGCAGGAGGTGGCGAATTTGGATTGTTATTTCTGATTAACTGTGTCAGGTTTTGTGTGTTAGCCACTTGTATGTTACCAATAGTCGGTGGTGCTATTCTTAGAATGGAATCCTCTATAAAATATTGCAGCTTATGAACATATCCATCATCCTAGCTTTCATAATTATAGATCTCATTATTGATATTATCTAACATTTCTTCCCCTGTTTATGGTATATCTGAATAAAAAACCATAATAAGCTTAAATTTTTGGTTGTAAATTATAAGAATGAAAAACATTTAGATAAAATGCCTCTGTATGTTAATTTCTAATATACAGGAGATTAGAATATTATTTTGTTTCCTTGGTTAGCTGATGAGAAACAATTCTTTCTCATTTTTATGTTACACGAACATGGTTTTTTTTGGGATGTTGGGTTCGGAGGGTGTTTATTGCCCCCATAAATTATGATGATCATCCGGACATTTGTCCAGTTGACATTCTAATTGAAAAAGAAATTAAGTAGTTATTAGTGAACTGTCTGAGAAGTTTAGCACATGTACTTTTTATCCTTGGTTATGTGTGCCATCCTTTCTATTTTTTTAATGCTCACCTCTCTTCTCTTTTGCTAACAGATAAGGATTTGAATTACGACGATTTGGCATCTGGGTTAAAAGCAGCTCTTCAAAATGATAAATCTGCATTTGATGCTGATCGTCTGCAAAAGTACACCGGTAATTCCTCGGACCTTGTACTGTCCGTATAAAAATTAACTAGAATATTTAATTACGTGCACCCATTTGAATTGAATGACGGAGGCTTCGATGGTGTCGTATCTTCAATTCAGTTCATGTTTTTATTATCAACTGAAACTAACGTTTGTCAAAATTATGTTAAGGATAGAATAGATACTACATGTATACTTGATATTAATTTGTGTCACTTAAAGGAAGTTAGGCCCAAACAGTGAATAAAATATTATTAAGTCTTTGTTCATTTTAAGCTGCCAGGTCGGAGGCAATAATTTTTTGTTTGGCGCATGTATGGCTGCTTAAGATGGTTCAGCATCGACAGCTTCATATTATAGTTCATATGATAGAACCAAATAAGAAATTTGTGGTTAAGTTACAGTATTTTCAAAAGTAATTTCTATGTCTGCTTGGCCTTATGGTTGATGTGCTTGCTTCAATTTTTCCAGTGAAGAAATTCTTTTCTACCAATATAGCATAATTACAAAATGAGTTCATAATGTTAGGTCCACAACTACGCGAGCTTTTGAGGTGGCCTAGACCCCTTCCTTTGGAAGATGAACGAGTTAGGTTACTTCATGAGGTAAAACAAATATTAGCAGTGCTACCTTTAATCACAACTATATTAATTTTTTTTTAGTTTCACTATTTTTGTTGGGTTTTCAATTCTGTGAACTTAGTTCTGGTAATAAACATGTCTTGACGTTTGATGGCCTATGTGTATTACCGTCCATTTCATTTGCTAGGTTGGGATTGAATTGGAAAGGAACTTTGAGGGTAAAGCATCCAATCTTGTGCAGTGCTGTGGAAAATCAGCTGTGAATCTTGTCGCTCTTGTTGCACGCCATTTTCCTGGTATAGCCTTTCTTTTTCTTAGCTTTTGTTACTCAAATTCTGAAATACATAATGCTCAATTTATGTGTGCTTCTGTTTGAAGTTGCTATGAAATGTATGCGAAGTATTTAATTTGTTGACTCCAATATTAATTGGTTTTAGGTTTTAGAGACCATACAGTGTACAAGGGACGACAGGTATTTTTATACAAAAGGGCTCAGATATTTGCAGCAGATTTGTGGGGTGCATTTGAGGGCCAAGGATATGGTGAGTTTAAAGACATCGGCTCTCTAACTATAATGGCGGACTATATTGTCCCAGCTGTGCTTCGGCAGCTTGGTGTTTTAAAATATAGTGCAACACTTGCCAGTACTATTGAGTCCAGTGGAGAAATAGGTCCAGGGACTGAAGAGGAAGTTGAACTGCGGGCTTGCTCTGTACATGCAGTGGAGAAAATGAGGGAGCTGATAAGTGTAAAGTCAGGACGACAGGTTAGTCTTTACTGTGCTGAGTATCTCCAACTCATGGCCCTTATCCTATGCATGTAGAGTTGGATTTTTTTTCAAGTTATTGAAACTCAAAGCGTCAAATAAACAATAATTCACTGTTGGTCCGATGCCGTTCCTTTTTTTTAAAAAATAATAGAATCATTTTGTTAAATTATCTTTTCTCTAGAAACATTTACACATAAAAAAGGAAATGCTGCATTTTCGCTGTTATGTCTAATGTGTTTTGTGCACAAGTTGTTCATCTTATCTGAAACTGAAAAAGCCTCTCTGACTTATATATTCAGGTTCTCAGTGTGGAGCTGGATCTTTGGCTCTGGGCAGCTGGTGTTCAGTGCACATCTCTGCAGCACCACCGAACACTTTCAATATATTACTGAGCACATCATGTATGGTAATTTCTAGCTATTGAAGAAAATTTTGGCTGTTTTAAGGGTAATTATTTAGGATAATGTGTGAATAACTACCTCCTTTTGAACTTATGTTTTCGAAGCAGCTTTTGTAATTTTGGAAGAGATTCGTAGACACATGCCTTAAAACTTAATTATGAATAGACTTTATTGGGATTTTAGGACCTAAAATAGTTTAATGGGTGATCATTGGGCTAATGGCTTTTTTACCGCAGGAGGCGGTTAGTATTTACTTTGTCAAATACTCAAATATAACTGTTGTGATAGCCAAGGTTGCAGCAGCGGGTGGCCTTTTGACATGTTTCAGTAAATATATACACACACCTCATACCTATAGGATAGTGGTCCTTTTCAGTTTGTGGGGACTGTATCATTTTGAGTGTAATAATCCTAAAAGAGTGGTGCTTTTTTGTTAATGTCATTGATTGCAGCTCTCTTGCTCTCAGAAAACGCATGCAGGTAGTGTTGCATCGTTACCGTCCGTCCACTTAAAGAATATCTATTGAATATGGCCCATCTCAAATATTCGGTTGATCGGAATGGGAGTAGGTCCCATACATGCAATATATTCTATCTTTATACCCCATCTATATCACGCCTGACGACTACAAACAACCACCTTTTCTTTCTAGAATCCATTTCTATTTTCTTAGGCATATTTCTGTATAACCCCCATAGCCTCTAAATGGAGGACCCTAGCTGCATATTTCAACAGAGGTGATCTGGTCATTCTAGTGATTTCTAATTAGCGCACTAGGAGCATCTTCATTGTTTGAAACAGCTATTCCATGAGAGAAATTTCTCTTGACACTCCAAAATGATTAAAAAAATGTTTGAGGTGCTTCGTTAAGCAATTTCCAACAACTAAACTATTGTTTGTATGTCTCGCAATGTTATATCATTTCCCGCCACCATTTCTGCGATTGAATTCTAGGTTCGTGCTGCATCCTATATGTGGAGACGAAGTTTTTATACTACTGTCTTTTTCCAGTCTTGCAATTTGGAGCAACATTTTCTAGGTACAAATGGTTAGGCTGTTTGATAAAATTAATTTGTATTTGATAAATTATATTTTAGATAAATAATTTATGATAATTTTCTAACGTATAAGCTTTAATTAACAATGTAGCTTATGAGTAATAAATATAAAATTTTAATTGTTTATTTACAAAAACAGCAAAATATAAGGTGTGTGTGTGCTTAAGGATTTCTTGTTTAAAGTATAGTGGTTGATAATTGATGGTTTTACTTTGGGAATTTGTTCATTCGAAGCATTGATGTTTTAGTATGCGTTAGGATTAAATTTCACTAATTCCATAATTGATTCTAATTTTACATTGAAAGTCAAAACAATAAATGTTTTTCTATTTTTTTTTAATTTTTAAATAAGATTTTTGGATGGTCCAAAGAAACTTATATATTGTGCATTCTCTTTTTATGCTGAAAATATATCGGTTTATATCAATGGAGTAAAAGTGACTATTCGTTGGCCACTCAAGTTTCTTATCACCAATGCTAGAGAGGATAGAAATCTTAATAGTGAAAAACACCTATTCATTCCGTTTTGCAATAATAGATGACACTTCCTTGTGGATGAAAGAAAGAGTAGTTACTTGTTACGAGAAGTTTATGTGACGCAATTGAAACCAATTGGTGTCTAAAATGGCTTCTAATTATCGATTCTCTAATGCTCATGAGAAAATGGCAATGTTAAATTTCCCAGTAAAATTAACTACATACGGAACCAACTATGTATTTTAGGTATATAATATTTTGTTTAAATAATGATTACAAAGGGTTTTCAGTGTCTGTCACTGGTGCTTAAATTGGATTGTTTTTAAGGCTAAAGATGCACCACTAAGCCAAGTTAGCTTAGGCTTATACTAATAGATATGATCCAAAAGGTGCTTAAATACAGGCCAAGTTTTGTTAGACTAAAACTAACCAATTCAACAATTGAGTGGCTCGAACCCAATGGAATAGTTGGTAGGGGATCGAATATTGGACCAGAAACAAAATATTTAATATTGTAAATAATGCTTAGTACTTATGTAATACGATATAGTTTATAAGATTGAATTATTACTATTAATTTTGTTCATGTTAAAGTCGTGTAGATGAAAAGTCTATTCAACCGTAAGACAGTTTTTACAATAAAAAACAGTAAAGTTGAATTCACTTACAATTTAAATGGTCGTAATTTTTTAACTGTGTTGATGAAATGCTGATCACTTCTCGTGGTCTACCTAGCGATATATTTTTTGTCAACAAAAAATTTCTAATTTCTCTTCCCACATTGTAGTATCAGTTTGCAGTTGGTCCATAAAAAATTGCATTGTATTTATGGCTGGACAAAATTTGCAGTTTATATATAAACACAATTATAGTTAGGACTTCACATGTAAGAGATCAACCTGCTTGATGCTATAGATCGAGAAGGAGAGTTCATTCTGTTCCCTGATACTTCTCCCCATCCATAAAAGGAATCACTACCTTTAGACCGTACCTAGCATTTCTGTGCTCACAATCTCTAAGTGGATATAGTTGCAGGAAATAAATAGTAAAATAGTGTGATTTCAGTGTGAGGATTCTTTTAACGCTGTTCATGTACCTTTATTTTCAGAAATCAGGTGTAAATACAAAAAGTGGTGGTTTTTGACAACTACTGGTAGTGGCAGGTGGCAACAACTTTGTTTCACCTTTTTACCTCCCGTGTTTTTTTAGTGGGTAGGACCACTCACCATCCTAGTAAACTTTCATACTCCTTTTTTCTGTTATTTTACTTTGGTAAAATGAAAAATCCATGCATAATACTTTTGCTTAGGTAATTTGAGGTAAAGTGTCAGCCACTCGTGAGGGAATAATATATGTACCGCATATCGACCATCAGATTAATCCTACGAAATTTGCTCCATGTGTCTATGTAAGAATCACATTCACTTCAGTTATATACACATTTATATTCCAACCTATATCAGGCATTCAGAAGCAGAATGAATATGTTTGTACAACTAATAGAAAATGATTCTATTTAAATAGTAAGAATTATATAAACGTGAAGTTATAGGTGTATAATAACCTGTGAAACTGTGAATATCTGGTCTTGTTTTAAAAAACGTTGGATAGAATAGTCCAATTAAGCAGAAATTGTGTACTGGAGAATTGAGATGCCGATTGATTTGAAGAGGAAGGACAAAGAAGCAAGTTACTTTATATTAAGAGACATTGGGGACCTTGCCATCGGACTCAAGCTAATCCAAATGTATGGTGGTAATACAGGGTCCCACATATCGGAATCTTTAGGATATTGCCTACGTTTTCACCATAATTTTAGCTCTTTGCTTCTATTGTGGAGATTAATATATTACGCCTTTTCTTCTTCTTTCTTTTCTATAATTGATGATGCTCCTCAAATCTATTCATTGTTTATTATTTAACATCTTACCTTCCAATATGAGTTAACTCAGCACCATTCCGTGGGTAATTCTAACCATTTTATACTTCATACATCAGTCTGCAATAATCTATAACACTTCTCTCTCACTTCTGATGGAATCAGATCAAGCTATATCAGTGGACCATGTATTTACCAAATAAGTTAGATTAAATCTTTTAATAGATATTTATATATCATATAAAAATTATTTATATTATTATTATTATCATAACGATTTAACTCTGTTAGTCTGACGTACATGTAAATTCAGACCACTAACTCATTTACAAACTTACTAAAAAGTGCTATTTAAAATAAAATGTCATGTTCAGGCTTACAAAATTTAACTGGATTCATTTTCATCATTGTCTCTTGGTAAAAAAAAGACGTATGATGACCTAGTAATGTTTATATGCACGTTTTCATGAATCATAGGTAAAATCATGGCATGAAGCATAATTTCAAGGGTTTTGGGACGACTCATATGTCAACAAGCAATGCTTGATGTTGATGCGTGGACCCCTTTGGAAAGCTTCTTACAAAAGAATAGTGATTGCAGTTTTCCAAAATATGGTTTTATAATTTACCCCTTTTGTTAGAGGTGAAATTTGAAATCGACGTTTGCGATGGCGAAATTTCATGGAGAGATTTTATATTTATATGGAAGAGAGGAAAGAATCTCAATATTATTTAGAATTTTAAATTTCCAAAATACATTTATTAAATCTCTATATTGTAAGAGTATAATATAACCTTTTTCTAGTTTAGTAGGAAAGCTTTCTTCTATCTCCAACCTTACTCATTTTCGTATTTTAAATATATATATATATATATATATATATATATATATATAATAATCATAATAAAATATAT
>Ga0209700_105663_pt1 | contig 20667 bp, 8 predicted proteins | sample SiratroredBW_FD_187528 | JGI IMG/M metagenome (GOLD analysis project Ga0209700, IMG submission 187528) | Root nodule microbial communities of legume samples collected from California, USA - Siratro red BW (SPAdes) (version 2) | ecosystem: Host-associated > Plants > Roots > Nodule | place: USA...
TTTTTTAAGCAAAGAACCATATAAAAGATAGAAAAAGTCCATGAAAGAAATATTAATGATTCATATAAATTACTAAATGGTAAATGGCCCGAAAAAATCCAACTGAATAACTAATAATCCTGTGATACAAAAAAAAAATATAATTTTTATATATAAATAAAATAATAAATTAATATATATATATATATATATATATATATATATCTTAATTTATTATATAATTTAATAATAAAAATTTTATATAATATTATTAATAAAATAATTAATAAAAGTATAAATATTGTTATAATTTAATAAAAATAAATATTTAAAACGAAAATAAATTATATAATAATAATTTTTTATTGTTATAAAATAATAATAAATTTAATTTTAATATTAAAATCATTTTAAAACTTTTAATTTTATATTTTTAAAAGATAATCAGTTTTAATCAAATTAATATTTATAGTAAGTTAAATTTTATTTTAAAAATAATTATGTAATTTAGTATTTTAGAGTTATTTTTAAAATATATTATCAATTATATTAGATAAAATATGTTTTATTCTTAATTATAAAATTAATTTTATATATTAAAATAATTATTATACCTATTACATCATTCACAAACTTTTACAAAATTTTAACTCAAATCTTATCATTTTTCTTTTAATCCAAACAATCAAACTTTTTACATTTGAATTTGATTCTCTTAATTCTCTTTTCATATCTCCCATTTTATTGTTGTATTTGAATTTTAATCTTCTGATGTAATTTTTACACAAATTCTGCTTTTGATGCCCCTTCTTTATGAATAAAATCTTGTGGATTGGACAATGACAACAAATATAATGGTGTAAGAAGGTTAAAATCATATACAACATCAAATGGAGATATTAGGTAGTTTTGTGAACTATCTTGTTATAAGTCAATTCAATATGGAGAAGGTACTCATTCCAAGATTTGTGGTTGTCCCTCAAAACTGCCTTAAGTATAGTTGACAAAGATCAGTTAACAACTTTTGTTTGTCCATCTGTTTGAGGATGACAAGAAGTAAAAAAATTAAGTTTAGTACCCAGTTTTTCCTAAAGTGTCCTCCAGAAATGATTGATAAATTTTGAATCTCTATTTGAAACTATGATTTTAGGTAGTCCGTGAAGTTTAACTATATCTCTTAAGAAGAGTTTTTCTATGTTGCTTGCATCATCTATTTTGCGGTAGGAAATAAAATGGGTCATTTTGCTAAAACGATCTATTACCATAAAAATAGAATCAAAGCCCCTTTGAGTTCACGACAAACCTAGCACAAAGTCCATGCACATGTACAATTTAACTACCAGGACTTTCCTAGTCAGAACCTAACCTCAATACACTTTACAAGTCTTTCTTGTAATGAAAATCTGAAAACACAAAAGAAGACGACTTACACTACCAACTTCAACAAAAATTAATCCCACAAAAATTTGAGCTAGGTGTGTGCAAGACAAAGATAAAAAGGAATTTAAAGAAATAAATGACAAAACTTAAAATAAACTAGGCATGCCTAAAGGCAAGGATCATTGGCACCATGGACATTTGAGACACAATTAGAGTCTAAAACAAAATGTTAATCCACTATTAAAATTACTTTACAGCTTATAACTTAAAAGAATACAAACAAATTGCTTGCTGAAAATTAAAGCCTATATTATTCACTCTATATGTTTGATACAATGCCTCACAAGTGTTTCACTCTAAATTTCTTTTAATTTTTCTCTCAATCCATCCCTAATTATCTTGCCCCTCCTTATTAAGAGGCCACAAAGTAAAGCAATAAAAGTTCAATTTGTAGAAGTTAAACTTAATTGGATTTGAATGGACAAACTCAAGGAATTTAGAGAAAATATTGCAATCAACAATTAAGGCACTGAATAAAAGGTTTAGCTTGCAAAGGATTACCTAAAGAATGGCACAAAAACTAATCTCAAAAACAGAAAACAAATACTATAACAAAGTCTAGCAATCAGTCTTCTTAGATTTATTGCAATTTTCCTAAATCAATTTTTTATGTTAAATTTTTAACACAAATCTTCAACATCATATATGAGACACTCATAATTAATTTGGAACAAAACACGGAAAAATTAAAATAAAACAAAACCTAAGAGCTTTTCGTCACTCGAAGTTTTTGTGTTTTTTAGCACCTCACATTTTGGCTTTTTCTATCCATTATTTTTTTTGTATTTTTAATTTGAATGCGCCTTTTTAACATGTTATTTTATACATATTGAAATATTGTCACGCAAATGTTTAGGTCAAAATAACAAGTAATTCACTCCCAGTAATTTTTTCTAATTCCAGTGTAATTTCATCAAACAACTGGTAAACAATGGAAGAAAGCCTAATGAATTTGATAAAATTGGAACATAATTACTAGATACAGTGGAATTGATACTCAAGGAGACTCACTAATGATCTAGTAGTAAGCTCAAGAACACAAAAACATCAAAAGAAAAATGCACCAAAGCACGCCAGCTACTAAACAATTTGTCAAACACTTGCTAGACAACACATTTCACTCAAGCATTTTATCAAACACCTAATGTTCTACTGTTAAAATTAGATGTCATGAAATATATGGATTCACATGATTGCACAAGATTAATAAAGCAAAAACAAACACTCAAACACAATATTTGAACCGAATCAAATGATCAACACACAATTTAAATAGTGGACACATCACTAGACATGTAAAATAAGATGTGTACAACACGAAATTGCACAAAAACAATGAATATTTTTGAAGATACTTAGATGGACCGTGACTAGCTCTTGATACCAAATGATTGGCCAGCTCTTGCACCTTGATTTGCTCCTTCAACAAAGCTGAGATGTGTATATTGCATTTGGAGTAGTGTGAATGAATTTGGACAGTGTAGTAGAAGATTGAAATGAAAGCAATGTGAAAATCATAATGGAATGGACTAGGTGGAACAAGGATTGATAGAGGTTAGGCCAATTATGGAGTAGAATAATAGTTAAACTTAAGAGGAGTTAACAAAGGAGGTTTCAATGCAATGAAGTTGGAAATATTTCTGCAACACTTCATTACTAGACCTAAGCTCAATTTTACATATCCAAGCATGCCTATTTATAGAATACAAAGAGAGTAAGAAGCTTGTGGTAGAAGCTTAAACTCTAACCCTAATATGTGAGACATCCTTCAAACCCTAACCATAGCATGATGCATTTCATTACTAGACCTAAGATCAATTTTACATATCCAAGCATGCCTATTTATAGAATACAAAGAGAGTAAGAAGCTTGTGGTAGAAGCTTAAACTCAAACCCTAGTATGTGAGACATCCTTCAAACCCTAACCATAGCATGATGTAGAAGATTCCCAACCCTAGCTTGCAACGCAAGACTCATTCCTCTCCCATCAAACACCACCACATGGCCAAAAGATGTGACTGGGCGTGCCAAACCCTAACCCTAGGCACGCCTAAGTAAACTTTCTAACACTAATTAACATGTTTTTACAAGCCTAAAAATTTATATACATTTTTACAAAGAAGTGCTGGACCAATTTGATAGTATTTTTGGTCTAATATGTGCTTTTGTATTCCAATCATCATGTATGTGTTTGGCCATTGCTCTTGTGGTGGGACCTTGCCTTAGGATTCTTCCATCGTATAATGTAGTTCTAGCTTCAATTGCATACTTCAATGTGGTTCTTCTCGGAGAATTTGATGCTTGAACATGCATTGGAGTTGATGCAACAGAAGAATTGTTGTTGTGGTTGTATGAGATGGAGATTCGGAGGTAAATTTTCCAAAGTGAGGTTAGGCCAACACTTAGGAGGAAGTCTAGAAAAGGTCTTGTGTAAGACTCATCTAGAGAGAACCTTGACAAGAGTGTATTGAAAATATTTTGGCAGCAATTCAATATATTTATCTAAGTTATTTTACAAGAGGAGAGCACCTCTATTTATAGGAAAAAAAATTAAGAATAACCCTAGCTTGTATGACAAACTTCTTAAAAACTCTCCAATTAGAGAATGACACATGTCAAGCCGTGAATGGAAAGGATCCTCTCCATTGGCAAGATGACATGTGGCAAAAAGCATGGGAAGCATGTGTAAGTGCCACCTAAGCCCTAACTCATACCCTAGACTCTAACTCTCTCTCTCTTAGGGTTAGGATTTGGCCCAAATACAAAGCCCAAAAATTCAAGACAACCTATTATACTCTTTGGCCCAAATACAAGGCCCATCATTTAACATCCTCTACTACCTTGGCCCAAAATATGTGGCCCAAAATCCTATTTTATTTGACCCAAAATAAATTCTACGTTATGCTATACAATTTTTACAACTAGAGGTCTTGTAATCTTGAAGCTTTAAATTCTGTAGAGTGATCTTCTCTAATTTTGAACTTGAGCCCAAAAGTTTGTTTGGAGGCCTACACAAACCCAATTAGTTCCAAATTCCTGATAAACACCTGATCAGGGCTCTAGCTCATTAACCTCTTTATTCTTGTCTGTAGTCTTGGAGGCAGAATTGCATCATCTTAGATTATGTGTCAATCCTTCTACAAGCAACACATCTTTGGTGATGAAGGAGTCTTTCTCAGTAACATCTCCACTGCCGAGGATTCTAGGTCAGATTAATTAGCTTCGAAGCATCTCTAATCATATGCATTGAACAACCACTATCCAAGTACCATAACTTCTTCTTGGCTATCAAAGTGTCTTGCAAAACAAGTTAAACTCCAAGCAACGATCCACTATTAAACTTGGGTATTGTTAATTGTACCTTTAGGTACCCACCTAGACAAGCCTTTTGGAACATCAATTTTTCTAATGTTACAGTTGGTCACAGAATGGCCTTTCCTCATACAATAGAAGTAGGTTACAAATGGTGAAGTTTCCCTTTTGTTGTAGTTGAAAAAACAATTAAAAGTTTTCACCTTTTTTCTGAAAATAGTTTTGTAACCAATGCCAGCTTTATTGAAAACGCAATTTTGAGAACCTAAAATGGCCTTTAAGTTTGCAATTCCTATTGAAAGTTTTGAAGTAGCCTTTAACAAATACTTTACCTTTTATTGCAAAGCTTTAGAGTTTTTACAGTCAGTTGGCCTACAAGATGCATCCTCATTGTAAGGAGCAACCTTATAAATCATTTCAAGGTGTTCAAAATTAATTTTAATAGATTGCAATTCTTTTTTCCAATTGGTTAAACCTTTTAATGGATTGTTTGACAAAACTAATATGTTTTGCTTCTTCATGAGTATCTCTAAAAGCTTGAAGCCAGGTACTGTAATTCTCATAATTCATTGATATACTGGAACTTACACTACTGGTTTCAGATTGATGTCCAACCATCAAACACATATTTGCTTCTTCATCCTCCCTTGATGAACAGCTGAAAGATCTGTCATCATCTTCCCAAGCTATGTAAGCTCTCTTTTCCTTTCCACTCTTCTTGTTCTTCTTCTCGAGACCTTTCTTCTTATTCACTAGATTTGGACACTCAACCTTGATGTGTACCTACTTTCCACAACCAAAGCAAGTGAAAATAGTGGATCTAGAGTGAGATTTTCTACTGTAGCTTTTAGTTTGTTGGTTCCTTTTCTTTTCCTCTATTCTTGAAGAATTTGTTGAACCTCCTGGTCGCGTGTTAAGTGAAAAGAGTTTTAGGCTAAGTTCAAGAGGAGGGTGAAGTGAACTTTGAAGCATTTTCGCAAATTAGTAAAAAGAATTAATAGAAAGATTGAATATCTTTTATTAAAACAATTTATAGTGAGATACTTAGTTTCACAGAACAAAATCAATCAATTGAAGCACAAAAACAATTAATTAAAATAACTTGCAGTACAGTTCAACACAAAATCAATCAATTAAATCCAATATTTAATCAATTTATATATACTTGTCAGAACCAATCCCAAACATAGGAATAAATTAGAGATTATAAACCATGAATGTAAAATCTTGACTAAAAAATTCAATCAATTGAATCACGAATATAATCGCTCAAATTATCTTGGTTGAAAAATCAAACACCAACTAGTATCAATTAAATGAAAGTTAAAATTGTTTGATATTATCTCAGATTATTATAGACAAATCACAATCAATTAGTTCGCTGAAACAATCAATTTTAGTTTTTCAATAGAACACAAACACATTGAACGTATTCTACTAAATTTCAGAAACAGTTAATTGATTAATTAAGATTGAATCTTTACAGAAAAGTCCAATAAATATGTCCACTAAATAAATTGTACTAAATAAAAATAACCAATTATCAGTAAACACGTTTGAGTCCCAAAGCAGTAATGAACTGAAGTTGTAGTGTTGCAATATAGAGAAATTAACTAATTGAATATCGAGAACAATTAGTTGAAAAATATGCAACAATAAAGGAATTATGCAGTTTCAGGTTGCAAATCAAGACATAGATAAGAGAGACCAAGAACAAGAAGATCTATACTGGTTCACTCTTCCTCAAGAGCTACATGTAATCTCTTTGTCAACAAGCAAAGAAATTCCACTAAAGAACCAACTTGTTCAATTAATACAGCAGTCACACACTCTTGCACCTTGCATGAACATTCACTGTGCAGAACCCTACTGCACCTCTACAAGCATAAAACCTATACACTTACAGCAAACCAACACTCTAAATCATTGTACAATAAAAAACAAAACAATTATTGCAATTCCAAATCGAAACTAGTGATAGAAAAGGACCGCAATTACTTCTATGTGATGTAAAACCAGAAAAATACTATCTTCTATCAAGTATGAGCTTAAAGATTCACTTTCTTGCTTCTTCTTGAATCAAATCTCTTCAAACAAATTTGTATCTCACTGTATTTTTTGTATTTCGTAAAGGATTCGCTCTGTAATTCTTTTTCATGTTCTACTTTAATTTAATACAAAGTCAGTTTTATATAACCAAAAGCAGTTTGAAAAATAGTTATACTGTTACGTAACAATCTATTGAAAACACACTTGAATCAATTGATTTTCTGTGTTAACAGGATTTTTCAACAAACTGTTTTTTGAAAACAATTTAAGAACTTTTGTGTAACAATTTTAGTTCCATCAAGTTTGATTCACTTTCAGTTTTATATATTGAGTTTATTAAAGATTTTTAAGCTCAATCTAATAATATAAGATGTATGCTCATGGTTTAGATCACACTCACAAACACACACTCAAGGACTAGACTATCTTCAAGTGTCCTTCATTCTTTGTTTGAGTTGACTTCATCAAATACAAAAGTAGCAACAATACTAACATTAAGAATCTTAACACCACTACAATTGTCACAACTGGGATCACGATGAGGTGAATAGAAAAATAAACTATTGAAAAAAACCAAAAGGAGTTGTCAGCATAGTTTATTATAAAAAATCATGGAGAAATCGAAGATAAGGTTATTGTCTGTGAAATCGAATTTAGGGTTTAAGAGTCGATTCCGTGTGGCAAAGGTATTAGCACCCTGACAACGACCATCATAAGACTGTACATTTTATTAAATGAGTTTGGTGTTTTTCAAATGTTTATTTTTCCCAAAAAATAAACAAAGAAAATATTTTTTTTTGTTTTTGAGACTCGACAAGAGTTTAACTTGCTCGTACGTATTTCAATTCATGATGAAAAATCAAGGTTCACGTAGTTCTATATTGAAATTTTGTTTGTTGGGGGGTTATTTTTAATTTTTGAAATTTTATATATATTTTTTTAATTTCTATAGATTTGATATTTAAAAATTTGGTATTTGAAAATTTGATATTTCTATATTTTTGTAAATTTTAATATTTTTTAGGATTTTATATAATTTAGGGTTTAAGATAGTGCAAGTGACTATTTATGATGCTCTTGACAAGTCACACGGTTAGCAGAGACAATGTAAACCATTCTCCGATATTGTTGACCGTTTATATGAATTTTATTTGGAGAAAACATAATTTTTAATTTTTAGAAAATGATATTAAGTATTAGATGATGTGGTTAATCATAGAAATACTCAAATGATAATTATGTCTGAAGTTTCGTATTAAATATTGCATGACATGTGCAGTCCTTTTGTTATTTAAATGAATTATTCTGTTTATGGTATAAAAAGCTTTCAGTTTTCAGTAATAAAATTAAATACCAGATGATGTGTGTATCCATAAAAGCACCTAAATTTATTTACAAGTAGTAATGTGAACAAAAAATTAATTAGTGTATATAAAAATGAAATATGATGGTGGTGTATTAAAAAAATGCATAACATTTAGAAAGCATACTGGGCTAAAAGCATAGGTGTACATATGAAAAAGAGGGGCATGTAAAAAAAAGGGGTGATGGGTCGGCGGAGGAGGGCCCAGGTTTTTGTTTTCAAAACAAAAATAGGTATATATAAAAATTAGGTGTTTAAAGAGCAAAAACGTTGGGCTAACTACATAGACCCATACCTCTTTTTTGTGAGAAAACGTGGTCGGGGTGAGAGGTTAGGGTGCGAACATCCTTCCGAGGGACCCAACCTCAAACGGGCCCAAAATCCTTTTATTTCTTTCTACTTTCGCATCACCTTGCCTCCAAATTGGTAGAGAGGATCATGTGGAGCACAAAGGGTTTGATGGCAGTTATGGACGATGGCAGATAAGAACATGTGGAGTACAAAGGGCTTGATAGCGGTTCTGGACATGGTTGTGAGCGGAGGTAGCGGTTGTGTTGGAGGCGATAGTGGTTGTGGTGAGTTTGGTGGAGATGGTGGTAAAGGGTTTGAGATAGGGGTCGATGTTGTCGCGATGCGGAGGCTCGTGCCTGCAGGTGGTAGTTGTGGCGGCGATGGCCATGGTGGAGGTGAAGGTTGGGCTTGGACAACAACAACTTGGGTTTTCTTGAAGTTGGCTTGGTCTTGATTTTTGTTTATTTATTTTTTCTTCTTTCTCGTGATGGCTTCCATGCTGACTATGAAAACTTTTGGCCATTGTGGAGGTGATGGAAGCACAAGACGGGCTCAGAGGGATGGCAACAAGGGTAGAGAAGATGAAGGTAGACTTGTCGATGGTGATTGGCGGCGAAGGCTGCATCGGAGGTGAAGGTTTGGTGGTGGAGTTTGAAGTAGCGACGAGTGTATGGATGGTAGTGAGGTGGGTGACGGTGAGGACAGGACAAAGGCGACTGTGGGAGACGACATGAACTTGTCGCAATCAACTAAGGCATAGCCACCCCAATTGGCGACATTATTTTGTTGCATCCTTTGTAGGTGATGGCAGCGGATATGAGGTGGTGGTGTTTCGATGGCTTCCTTTATTTGAAGTGAAGCTTGGATCAACTTGGGGCCATTAAACATCATCCATTTAATCTTTTGGAAAGAGTAGATGAAGAGAGGGGCGAGAAATAGTGATGCAATTCTAGCTTTGATTTCATATTTAATGTGTTTCTTTTTGGAAGTTTGATGTTTTGAACGAAAATTGGAGTAGATAGAGCTGAAGAATTTATGTTTGTAGTGGATTGAAGTGTTTGAGATGGAATTTGGAGTGAATTAGGTGTTAGGTTAGGCCAACACACCTAGGAGATAGTAGAAGCAAGTATAGAAAAGATACCACTATAAGGAGATATTTTGAAGAAGAGTGAAGAGGCAAAATTGGCTAGCTCTTCATTACTTATTCAAATCTAAATTTTCGATTACAGAAGCTTCTAATTTATAGACTAAAACATGACTTGTCTTCCAAGTTTCTCCAAAACTCTCTACTAAGAGCTTGACAAGTGGCAAGCCATGAGAAGAGAGGATCATCTCCATTGGGAGAGTGTCATGTGACAAAGGTAGCTTGCAGCCCAAGCTTTCATTATTCTCCAATGAGAGGTGGACAAATGGCAAAAGAAGTTAGGAGAAGAAGCTCCCATGTGGTGCCTACTTGGAGTGGAATGTGGGGCCTTCTAGAACTCATTTTTCCTAGGTGACACCTTCTTAGAGGCTTCTTTCAAAGGTGACCATCCACTCTTTCTCATGAGCTTCAAAGCCTAAAATCTTATTCTACTTGGCCTAAAATACAAGGCCCAAAATAAATTCTATACTACTCTAGAGTGATCTTCTCCAATTTTAAACGTGGGCTCAAAAGTTTGTTTGGAGTTCCAAACAAACCCAATTAGGCCCAAACTCCTTACAAGCTCTTGATCAAGACTTTAACTCAATGACCTCTTTATTCTTATTTGCAATCTTGGAGACGGGTTTGCATGCAATCCTAGCTTGAATTGCATGCTTCAATGTGCTTCTTGTTGGAGGTTTGATGTTTTGTACATAAATTGGAGTAGATGTAGTGAAAGAATTGAAGTTTATAGTGGACTTAAGTGTTTGAGATGAAATTTCGGGTGAATTAAGTGTGAGGTTAGGTCAACACACCTAGGAGGGAGTAGGACCAAGTCTAGAAAAGAGAGTACTCTAAGGAGAAATTTTGAACAAGAGTAAAGAGGCAAAAATTGACCAGCATTTCATTACTTATTTAAAAATAAAGTTTCAATTACACAAGCTTCTTATTTATAGACTAAAACATGACATGTCTTCCAAGTTTCTGAAAACTCTCTAATATAAGCTTGACAAGTGGCAAGTCTTGAGTAGAGAGAATCCTCTCCATTGGGAGAGTGTCATGTGGCAAAGGTAGCTTACAGTTCAAGCTTCAAATACTCTCCAATGAGAGGTGGACAATGGCAAAAGAAGCTAGGAGAAAAAGCTCCCATATGGTGCTTACTTGGAGTGCATGTGGCACCTTCTTGGAGGCTTCTTTCAAAGGTGACCATCCACTTTTTGTTATGAGCTTCAAGGCGTAAAATCCTATTCTACTTTGCCCAAAATACAAGGCCTAAAATAATTCTATATTACTCTATATAACTTTTACAACTTGCGGTCTTGTAATCTTGAAGTTGTAAAATATCTAGAGTGATCTTCTCCAATTTTGAATATGGGCCTAAAATTTTGTTTAGAGGCTGAAACAAGCTCAATTAAGCCCAAACTCTTGACAAGTCCTGATCAAGGCTCTAACTCATTGACCTCTTTATTCTTTTTTGCAGTCTTGGAGATGGGGTTGCATCAAATAGAAAAGGGCTTGTGTTGGTTTAAGGAAGGTAACCATGACTTTGGTTACGATTATGTGTTTCAATTGCTTTGGTTTATTGTGTGGGTATTGTGTTTTGATTGGATTATTGTTTCGTTTGGTAATGGAGAGATGGAGGTTTGACAACAAGGTCGAATGAATGATCGAGGAACGTATGTGTTGAACATAATGCAAAAGCGAAAATAAAACAAAGAATACAAAATCAACATATCCAAGAGCACTCACAGAGCATAATCATGCCATGATAGTCATCAAGTTGCAAAAATACACCTCTTGAAGCTTTATTCACTCAATTATATTTGTGTTCTTCAATCTTCTGTTCTTATGTTTTTTTTTTTACAATTTTTCTTGTTGTAATTTGAATGTGCTTCCTTAGTAATTAATGAAGAGTGAAATGGATTATCTGTTTTCGAGTGTGTAGAGACGAGGGAGTAAGCTCTATGTTTGTGTAATTTTTTTTGGCGTGAGTGTAGAGAGGAGCTAAGAATGAATGAAATGGGACGAGAGGGGTTGTGTGAGTGAAGAGAGTAGGAATCTGATGATAGTGAGCTATGTAGGGTGAATGAAGTATATGTGATTTGCCCCTCTCCCCCCTCTCTCTTTGTTATATATGATCACCAGTCCCAAAATCAGATTCACCTCTGTAAAGAAAATCAGGGGAGGAGACACAATAACTTTATCAGTGGAGGTTATGTTGTAGAGGGGGACACTGCAACTTTTTTGGTGTGTGGAGTGTAGTTGGACGGGTAGGGGTGTACGAGAGATTTTGGAGAGGAGATGGGAGATGAGTGAGGAATGCAAGGGTGCGAGAAGTAGACTTGTCCTGTTGCCCAAGTAGGAGGCGCGTGAGGAGTTTAGGGGTTGTGATAAGGAGCGGTGTGATGGAGTACGCCCCAACGACATTAATCAAAGAATAAAGAGGACAAAGAGCCAGAGGGGGAACTAAGAGGTTTCCAGAAGATTGGACCCATCTCATCCTATTTTGGCTTTTAATCAGCTGCTCGAGCCTAAATACAAACATGAAGAAATTCCTTTGGAGAAAATAAAGTATTAAGGAGAAGTCATCTAATTTGTATAAATTGTTTAGAATAGTTTAGAATAATTTGACCCAAGTAGAATAAATTTGGGTCTTGTATTTTTGGGCCATGTAGTGTAAGTTTGGGCCTTGAGGTCCATAAATAATGTTGGGCTTGATCAAGGAGTCCAAGTAGCACAAGGAGAGCTCCTTGTGCCACTTGTCACCACCTTGTGAGAGCCTTGGAGTGCAAGCTAGGTTTGGGAAGCTTGTCATAGAAGATAGGGTTAGAAGCTTGTCATAGAAGATAGGGTTAGAAGCTTGTCTTATAAGCTAGGGTTAGAAGCTTGTCTTATAAGCTAGGGTTAGAAACTTGTCTTATAAGCTAGGGTTAGAAGCTTGTCTTATAAGCTAGGGTTTCTAAACCTAGCTTCTCCCATACCCTACCTAGATAGCTTGCATGGGAAGCTAAGTAGCTCATCCTTTATTCTATAAATAAGAGGTCTAGGAACCTCTCTTGTAGACTTGATTTGAGTAGTGAAATGCTGCCAAATTTTTAGCACATTGCCTCAAGTTTCATATTGAGTTTCTTCTCCTAGAAGCTCTCTCTTGAAGGTTGGCCTAACCTCCTTCAAGGCTTTCACTATCTTCTCCTAGAATTCTGTGACCTTTTGGACCTGAAATTTTGCATGATCTTAGCTTGATATGTTGGGAGTGTATCATAAAAATTTGGTGACCAAATTCTAAGTAATCGGACCGTGATAAATTTGCAAACATTGCTACTACAAAACTTTTGGAACTGGAAAAACTGCATTACTGTGCTGATGATTTGCTCTCTATAAAAAAATTACTGCACCTTATCCAGTGACTGTTTTGTGCTAAATTTTGGTGTGAAATAATTTCAATATGTTGATAATATGTGGTAAAAATTTCGTGTAAAAATTTGCTCTGGATTAGTCACAACAATGTTTTGAATCGAGACTGCCAGGAGCCTAAGTGCTAGAGAAGAAAGAAAAAAAAACAAAGAAAAAACGTGAAACAGAGGCTCTCGGTCCGGAATATTTTAGGACGATTCCAGTGCTCTTTTGAGCCAAATTTTTGCAAGGAGTTTCGTTTAATTATTGAGTGGTTGAGATAAAAATTTCGTGTAAAAATACATTGCAAATTTCTTACTATAAATTGCACAAGTGACCCTGTCAGAGAATTAGCTTATGACTGGAAAAGTGCCATACTGTACTGAAATTGCTTACTGTGTGGGATTTATTCCGAGCGCAATATTGGTCCGTAATTTGTGAAATTTGGAGTGGACGTTCCTTACTGTGTCTGAGTTTGTGGTTAAAATTTTGAGACAAAGGGAGATCTACACTGAATACCATAAATCACGCAAGAACTGCTACCATAACTGAATTCTAGTTTTTGTTTTGCTATTCCTTAATCTACTCTAGAGCCAGTCATAGATCATCTTTTGAGTGCTACTAGAGCCATTCATAGATCATCTTTTGAGTGCTACTAGAGCCATTCATAGATCATCTTTTGAGTGCTATACTTCCATTTTAAGCCTTAATTTCTTGATTATCATTTCTAATTACATTCCTTTGAGTTTGTCATTTTATAATCCTTTGAGTTGTGCTATTCAAATTAGTTTTTATTGCTTTGTATTTTGTGACCTCATGGTGAATTAGTACTTTGGTGAAGCACTTGAGTAGAGTTGAGGCCAATACATCAAGAGCTGAACTTCCAAGCACTATTGGAGAATGATTCACAATGAGAAATGCGGTAATGCTGCAGAAAAGTTTTCTTGAACAAAGTACACCAAAGGAGTGATACACTAGTGAGGCAAAAACACAAACACAAGGAGTTCATAGTTTAGGAATTTTAATTTTCAGCAAAATTTTCATTCTATTCAATTGAGTTGTAATTGCAAAACTCTTTATCATTAGTGGAATAATTCAAAACGTGTAGACGGTAAAGTGTTCCTAAGGTCCTTGGTGCCAAAGAACTTCACCTTAGGACTACGTTAGCTTTAAGTTTTCAAGCATTAGTTTTATTTCTTTTTATTTCTTTCCAATTGTGCAAACCGACTAGTTTCATTCTGTGCATTGAGTCGCCTTCGTTTGTGACTTAGTGGACTCATTGTAAGAACGACTGGAAAGGTCCATTGGGCAAGGCTCTGGCAAGGAAAGTCTTGGTACTTAAGTCGTCCTAGTGACGCACCTCACTTTCTTAGGAGACCCCCTAGTGTGCTATACTAGTTTGTCTTATCTTGAGAGCACTTCTTCGCAAAATTTAAGATGTCTCAACATTCCTTTCACCATAGTGGCAATGAGTCTCAAGACAATACATCAGATTTTCAAAAAAAAATTTGGAAGAACTTCGGATTATGAAAATAAACACTAATGTACAATTTGCTATTATAGCGGAAGAGTTAAAGACCTTAAAGAAGAAGGATCACGAGTATAAATCGAAAACTAGTTCATCAAAAAAATATTATTATTCTGATAGTGAGGATGAAAAACCCGAGTGGAATAGCATGAGAGCAACTGATCACTATCAGCCTGACCCTTATCACCACCCCAAGAAAGAAAGAAAACCTAAAGAAACTAAAGTAAATATTCCCCATTTTCATGGTACTAATGATATAGATACATTCTTGGATTGGGAAATGAAGGTGGAACAATTGTTTGAGTGTTTTAATGTGAGTGAAGAAAGGAAAGTTCCCCTAGCTACTTTTAATTTCCAAGGTCATGCATTGCATTGGTGGACTGCCTTAGTAAGGGATAGACTTCTTCATCATGAACCAGTTATAGCATATTGGAATGATCTTAAGAGTGCCCTTAGAAGAAGACATATTCCTTCATTCTATCATAGTGAACTCATGGACAAACTTCATAGGCTTAATCAGAAAAAAACATAAGTATTGAACAGTATAGGCAGAAAATGGAATTGTATATGATTAGGGCAGGAATTAGAGAACATGAAAATGTAACTGTGGCTAGATTTTTAAGTGGATTGATTCTAGAAATAAGAGATAAAATAGAACTTCTCCCTTATAGGGATTTCCATGACTTAGTGCAAATTTGTATAAAGGTTGAACAACAAGTTTTGAGAAAAGGCACAAGTCGAAGTTTCTACTCTAACTCTTATTCCAAGACTAAGTATGAGAGGGAGGGAAAATCTTTAAGCGAAAAACCAAGAGAGAATCCCACTAAAGCCATAGTTCAAGAGAGAAGAGGAGAAGAAGAAGATAGAAAGAATAAAAAGACTAGAAAAACATCTAGCTCACTTAGGTTATGAACTTAAAGGGATAGAGCTTATAGAAGAAAAATTAAATAGAATGAATCACAAGGAAAAAGAGAGAAAAGAAAAAGAGCGGAAAGAAAGATGAGAGAAGAAAGAACAAGAAAGACAAGACAAATGTTTGTCTAGAGCTGAACCAAACATTGATATAAAATCCTCTTCTTTAGAACCATCTTGTGAGAAGTTGAGTGAACCTTTGTCTGGAGCTGAAATAGATGTTGACTCCTCTTCCATAGAAAAATCTTGTGAGGAGTTAGTTGAAGAGAAACCATTGTCTAGGGATATGGACACCAACTCCTGTTACACAAAAAAATTTAGTGAGGATATATTTGTAGAACAATCTTTGTTTGGAGCTGAGCTAGACATTGGCACAAAAACCTCACTCATAGAGAAACCTTGTGAATTGCTTGAAATTAAACAAGAAGATTAAAATATTAGGCAATTTCACAGGGTAGAAAAATATTCAAAATTTAAAAATAAAAGTATCCTTCAGATTATTTATTCAGGTTTAACATCAGGTAAAGGGTACATTAACCTGGGAAGACAGGTTCTTTTCATTTGCATTTTTAAACATTATGAGAAAATGTCATTTGTTTTACTATTTTCATGTTTTTATAGGATGATGTTTGATCCTGGAGGAAATTGTGAATAAATCAACAATAATAAAGCTTGTGTCTGTAATACATTGTAAGATCTAAGAACATATCCCTTTCAAGAGGGAGGAGATGATGGAGTACGGCCCAACGACATTAATCAAAGAATAAAGAGGACAAAGAGCCAGAGGGAGAATTAGGAGCTTTCCAGAAGATTGGGCCCATCTCATCTTATTTGGGCTTTTAATCATGTGCTTCAGCCCAAATACAAACATGAAGAAATCCCTTTAGATAAAATAGAGTATTAAGGAGATGTCCTCTCATCTGTATAAATTGTTTAGAATAATTTAGAATAATTTGGGCATTGTATTTGGGCCAAGTAGAATAAATTTGGGTCTTGTATTTGTGGGCCATGTAGTGTAAGTTTGGGCCTTGAGGTCCATAAATAATGTTGGACTTGATCAAGGAGTCCAAGTAGTACAAGGAGCTTTCTTCTTGTGCCACTTGTCACCACCTTGTGAGAGCCTTGGAGTGCAAGCTAGGTTTAGGAAGTTTGTCATAGAAGCTAGGGTTAGAAGCTTGTCTTATAAGCTGGGGTTAGAAGTTTGTCTTATAAGCTAGGGTTAGAAGCTTGTCTTATAAGCTAGGGTTAGAAGCTTGTCTTATAAGCTAGGGTTAGAAGCTTGTCTTATAAGCTAGGATTAGAAGCTTGTCTTATAAGCTAGGGTTTCTAGACCTAGCTTCTCCCATACCCTACCTAGATAGCTTGCATGGGAAGCTAAGTAGCTCATCCTTTCTTCTATAAATAAGAGGTATAGGAACCTCTCTTGTAGACTTGATTTGAGTAATGAAATGCTGCCAAATTTTCAGCACATTGCCTCAAGTTTCATATTGAGTTTCTTCTCCTAGAAGCTCTCTCTTGAAGGTTGGCCTAACCTCCTTCAAGGCTTTCACTATCTTCTTCACCAAAACCATATCAAACTTCCCTTGCACGCTTCCTTCCATGGTGAATTCCTACACATCCATTGCTTCCTCATCACAAAGAGCTCCTTCCATCCAATGTGTTCGGTGCAAATGACTTGAACATGCTCTTCATCCATTGGAGCGTGAGCTACAAGCTAAAGCACCAAGGAGCCTCTCCATCACGGTGGCTGGACCAAACGAAATGGGGGTGCGCGATGAGAAGCGAAGGTAGCAAACAATGAATCTCATTTTTTATTTTTATGTAAAGCCTAATGGATTAAGCTTAAAACATATTTTTTGTATTTTTTGAAAAATGAAGTAACATAAGAGAAATAATAAAAACATAAACTAACTACTTAAAAAAAAGAATCATTTTCTAATTTTATAGTCATTATATTTTTCTATTTTATTTTAATTTTAATATAAAATCTAAGGATTATACTCAAACTACAATATAAAGGTATAAACTAGTTATTTTGAATTTCATTAAAGAGAAAATTATTTCTTTTTTATAATATTTATTTAAAAACTGAATTTCATTTTTTTATCATTAAAGAAAAGTGACGTTAAGACAATACCCTAAGAGCGGACATCACACTGTCACAATTGAAAAGGAAAAGTGACGTTGAGACATTTCTTGGGAGTGGGCCTCACATTGTCACAATTGTAAAGGAAAAGTGAGGTTGAGCCGGTTCCCTAGGAGCGGCCTGATACCGTCTCAACTGAAAAAGAATAGTATGGTTGAGGCCATTCTGTAGGAGCGGACCTCACACTGTCACAACTGAAAATGAAAAGTGAGGTTGAGGTTATTGTTTAAGAGTGGGCCTCACATCGTCACAACTGAAAAAGAAAAGTGAGGTTGAGACCATTCTGTAGGAGTGGGCCTCACACTGTCACACCTGAAAAGGAAAAGTGAGATTGAGACCATTCCCTAGGAGCGAGCCTCACACTATCATAGCTGAAAAGGAAAAGTGAGGCCGAGACCATTCCATAAGAGCGAACCTCACACCATCACAACGGAAAAGTAAAGGTGAAGTTGAGACCATTACCTAGGAGCGGACTATATTGAAAACACAGGGTAAGATATGTTGACGAACACATGTGAACACTGAAATGAATTTTGGAGAAAACAAATTATGTGTGTGTTAATGAGGGTCCATGGATTGATGCATATTTGAGACTCGCTCTATTTTCATTTTTTCTTATTTTTTGTCTGATGTTGACAAAAAATGTTTGTTCTAATGAAGGTGCATGAATGGATGAATGCATGACACTTGTCGCAACCGAGATCACGACGGGAAGATGAAAAACTTTTTAAGATAGGGAGAAGTCGTCACCATGGTTTATTATGGAAAACTATGGAAAAGCCACGGAAAAGAAATGGTCCGTGAAATCGGATTAGTGTTTGAGACTCGGTATTATGTGTAAGGAAGGTGCACCCTACAATGCCCGTCTTAAGACGATACTTTTAATTAAATGAATAAAATAACTCTGGTCCTTTAGAATGTTTATTTTTCCCAAAAAAAATGAAACAAAAATGCAAGTAGAACAAAGAAAATATTTTTTACTTTTTATAGCCGACAAGGATTCACCTTGCTCCTACGTATTTTCATTCATAATAAAAAAAATCAAGGATCACATAATTCTACAAAGAAAACTTGTTTGTTAGGTTGATATTTTTAATTTTTGAAATTTTCATATTTTTATTTTTAGAGTATAAGAACTATTTTTAATTTTTAATTTTTGAAAATTTTGTATTTTTAATTTTTAGAAATTTGATATTTAAAAAAATTGACATTTATTTCCAAAGTTTCATATTAAATATCGCATGATGCGTGTGACCGTTTTTTGAATAATAAAATTAAATACCAGATGACAAGTGTGACCATGCAAGTATATAAATTATTTAGAACATGATATCTCTCAAAGGTTATTTCCAACGTTTCGTATTAAACATCACATGACGCGTGTGACCATTTGATATATAAAAGAAAACATTTGAAACAATAAAATTAAATATCAGATCACGTGTGCGCCCATGCAAGTATCTAAAATTGTTAAGAAGTTACAATGGAAAAAAACTTAATTAATTATTTCATAAAATAGATAATGGTGGGTATTTATAAAATCAGTGCAAAATATTTAATAGAAACATTTGGCCTAGTGCATAAACCTAATTATTATTATTTTATTATTTAAAGAAAACTATAACTAAAAATGTGAGAGCTTGTAAAATAAAAGTGGGGTGCATAAAAAAGAAAAAAAAAATCAAACATGTTGGGCTAGCAAGATAAGTCAAACTTTTTTTTTTCTTTCAAAATAAGTGGTGTACACACAAACAGACCAGGGGTATATCTGGACCAAACAAAATAGGCCCAAATTTTTGTGTTTTTTCTCTTTTTGTATAAAACGGTGAGGGATACAACCAATAATATTAGGTGTGCCAAATAAATAAAAATAGAATGCAAACAACAAAAATGTTGGGCCAGTAAAATGAATCCAAACTTTCACTTTTTGTTATTGTGTTTTTTTTGAAATGTTGGACCATAAATCTAAATAAAACCACATTTTAATTAGCCAACTTGCACTAAAAATAGAAATTCAATGCACCAAAACCATACCATACACATCATTCTCGCGAAACCCCAAGTTCACATTCTTTATAATGCATGCGAAAAGAGAAAAAAAAAAGAAACAAATTACATGCCTAAACAATATTTTCTATCCTTACAAAATTATTCATATTTAAAAAAAACTACACAACAACAAAAAAGGAAAATAAATAAATAAATACACGCACACACTTTTAAATTAGCTCTACCTTCTTCGATAAAAATACACAGGCACTTGAAATTAAACCTATTTTTAATCCAAAAACAAGCATTGCAATAAGCTAAATCCATGCAAATAAATGCTGCAACAAACTAAACTCATTTTTAAACACAAAAATGTTGTATCAAGTTGAACATATTTGAAAACAAAAACTACAACAAATGTTACCTATTTATACATAAAACGTTGCATTAAATTGAATCTATAAAAGCTTTGCAAGATCATAGTGGTTAGGCTGGTTGCAGCAATGTGGTTGGGAATGGTGGAGAAGGAGTGAGGAATGATTAAGAAAGGAAAAGAGAGGTGCTTGTGAAGATGAAAATGGTGTGACTTTTAAGTGAAGTGGTGTGTGTCTCCCCCTGAGTGTCGTAACCAGTCTCTTTTTATATTGATTGGGAGGGAAAGAAAATAACTTACCAGGTGCGTGGAAAAGTTGGGATGACTGAGATTGGAGAAAAAGGAGGTGTGGGAAAGTTTTTGTAGGTGTGGACGGATAAGAATTAGTGGATGGTGAGAAGTTGTTTTTATTTTCTGTTATTATTTTTTATTTTTTTATTTTTATTTTAAATATTATTTTTATTTTTTATTATTTTTATTTTATTAGAGCGAGAGAAAGCAAAAGTGTGAGTTTGAACGTTGAGAATAATAAAGAAGTGTGAGGAACTACTCTAAAACTAAAAAGTTGTCATATTATTTATTATTATTTTATATTTTATATTTTATATTTTATTTTATTTTATTTTTTTTTCAATTTTTATTATTTTTTCTTTTATTTTTTATTTTTGTTTTTTCTCTGTTTATTATTTTTTATTTTTTATAAAAAAAATTAATGGACCCAAATTATATATATATATATATATATATATATATATTTATTTTTTTTTTT
>Ga0209700_105664_pt1 | contig 20664 bp, 9 predicted proteins | sample SiratroredBW_FD_187528 | JGI IMG/M metagenome (GOLD analysis project Ga0209700, IMG submission 187528) | Root nodule microbial communities of legume samples collected from California, USA - Siratro red BW (SPAdes) (version 2) | ecosystem: Host-associated > Plants > Roots > Nodule | place: USA...
TAGTAGTAATGTTATTATTATACTTACTAATGATATTATTATTTTTAATATTAATATTAATTTGATTAATAATAATATTAGTATTGTTAATATTATTATTATTAATATTATTTTTGATATTATATTTATTAATAATAGTATTATTATTATCTTAGTATTATTATTAATATTATGAATATAATTAATATTATGATGAATATTATTATTAATATTAATAAAATATTATTATTATTTTAGTATTATCAATATTATACTTACTAGTAATAATAATAGTCATAATACTAATAATAATAATGAGTATATAGTCATAAAGTTTATGTTGTTGTAGTGGTTGTGAGTTACATGGAAGAGAGGTCCCTTTTTGCAACATACTGAATTTATAAAGTCTCAACATGGAAGAGAAGCCCCAACATTTCTTTTTGATTTTTAGTAAGCTTTAGAAAGAATAGATGAATTAGAGAGAAACACATGATATGATTCTTTTACAAAGTGTAAGTTATAAAAGTCTACCTCGTCATTAGATTTGGTATGTGTTTGTCTTGAGTCACATGTTAGTTACTTTTTCTTCTCATTCTTCTAATTTGGAATTACTAAGTTTTCTCACATAAACATGATACCTTCTTTAAATATTTCTTAAAGGAGGGATTTGTCCTTTCTTGGCTTTGTGCTTTTAGGAACTTTGAACAAAAGTGTTTGAACTTTCTGCATTCATAATTTACCTTCGTTCTTAATTGTAGTTAACTAGATTTAATTCTCTTATTGTGCTAAGAACTAACCCCTTGAGGTTACCTTTGGTACCAATTTAAATTAATTATTAGCTCTAGAAAGAGAGAGTTTAATAGAGCTTTAAAATGCTTTGAAATGATTTTTATAACATGCTGACAATGCTAATAGGGGAGTTGTTTAATAGTTATAGAATATGTTCACATTGTTTAGGGTTTAGGGTTCTTTTAATATGCATATTGTTTCAGACATTTTTTTTTCTTCATAAAATTGGTTTAATTTTTGTTCTAATATTTAATTAAAAAAACGAAATAATGTCATTTGTTATAAAGATAATTAAAGTTTTAGAGATTATTTTTACTATTGTCAAAACTAGAATCGTGATGAGAAATGAAGATAAAAGTTTTTAAATTATAAAAATATTAAATAGAGATGGAATCATTATTGTAGTTTATTATGAAAAACTATAAAATAAACAAGAAAGAAATGTTTGTGAACTAGATATGGATTCGGGAGTCGGTTAAATGTGGGGAAGGTGTTAACACCCCCCACAATGTCCATCCTAAGACGATATCTTTAATCAAATGAGCAAGATTAGTATGACTTACTACAATGTTTTGTCTTTCGAGCAAAGAAAATATGTTTTTTTTTGTTGTTTTTTGGACTCGACAAGGATTGACCTTGGTTCTACGTATTTCTGTCCATGATGGAAAATCAGCGTTTGAAAATGTTTGTTTGGTTTGATGTTTTCATATATATCTTTTTTTAAAAAATTATATCTTTTAGAGAATTTTATATCTTTATATTTTTTTTTGGGAAATCTTATATATTTAAAGATAAACCGAATATGGCTTTTCGGATAACACTCTAGAAAAAGATATACCACACTCTCGGTCATGCATATGGATACGAAATTCTCGACCGTAGCGTATAGATACGGTTCTCTCATTATAGGAGAAGAGATACGACACTCTCGACCATGTGTACAGATACAACATTCTCGGCCGCAACGTATAGATATGGTTCTCTCTCTCGGAAAAGGGATATGACATTTTCGACCACGTGTATGGATACGACATTCTCGACCGCAATGTATAAATACAGATTTGGCGTAAGTGGATACGACTAGGTCCAAATAGATGCAGCTGTAGTACTAAAATATACGGTTTGGGTCCAAAAATAGATGCGATTGTAGTTCTAACTTATACGATTTTGGACTTAAAGGATACAATTTGGATGTAAGGAATACAGTTTGGGTTTTAAGCTATTCGGTATTGAATTTTAAGGATACAATATTGGTTCTAATATATACGGTATGGGCATAAATGGATACAATTTTAGCTTCTAAGGATACGGCCTTGGAGTGAATGGATACGGTTTGGGCTTTTCAAGGATACGACTAGGGTTCATATAGATTCGGTTTTGATTCTAAGCTATACGGTTTGAAGTTTTGAGATGCGATTTTAGGTTCCTAAGATGTGGTTTTATATTTCTAAGGATGTGGGTTCTAATCATGCGATTTGGCTTCTAATATACAACCTGGTTCCTATGGATGCAATTTATCTTCTAAGCTATGCAGTTTTGAAATTCTGATATGCGATTTTAGGTTCCTAAGATGCGGTTTTAGGCTCTTAGGCATGTGGTTTGACTTCTAGGGATACAACTTGTCATGAGGAATACACTCGGTTTGGCTCAGTAAAGGCACTCATATTGATTGCAAGATACTCTATTAACAATACTCATCTCAGTTATAGGGTACTCGGCTAACAACAATCAGGTTAGTAAAAGGGTACTCTACTAACAATACTCAATTCGGTTACAGTGTACTTGACTAACAACACTCAGCTCGATTACGGGGTACTCGGTTAACAACACTCATCTCGGTTAAAGGGTACTCGGTTAACAACACTCAGCTTGGTTACAGGGTACTCGATTCTGTTTAAGTACTCGGTTCTAATAGTGATAATAGGTACTAAGGCTCGGTAAAGGATATTCAATTTTGTATAGGTACTTGGTTCTGTTTATGGATAATAGGCACTAAGGCTCGGTAAAGGGTACTCAGTTTTATTTAGCTACTCGGTTCTGACAATGGGTTTGATGTTATGGGTATAGGAAGGTCACGACTTATACACAACAGTGAATGGAATGTATTTAATGACGACAATGATCGCCACTACATCTACTACGGGATAGGGGAGGTTTAATATTTTTTTTATTGGTTTTGGATGATGACGGGAGATGAACAAATATTATGCAATGGAAATATAAGTAAGCCTGAATGATCTGTCTATTTTGTTTTATTTTTGTTTCTGTATGGAAGTATTTTCTATTTCTCAGTGTGCGATGTGTGAAGCAGATAAGTAGTGTGTGAGTTAGACAATATAGTAACACACAGTGAATATACCTTGTTGAAAATGAGGAATAAAAACAAAAACAAACAAAGATAGAGACAAAATGACACTAACCTATATCAACACCCAATTTCGTCCAGATGAAAAATAAAAAAAAAAATCGTCTTTTGGTTTAAATTTATTATTTGTTTAGATTTATTTTAAAAAAAATACAAAAATATTTTTTATTATTGTCTTTATCTTTTTATTCCATTTTAAGAAAAAATAATATATAAAAAAATGAAAAAAAATGATTTAAGATTTTATCTTCTTAGAAAAATATAAAAAAATAAATATTACTTTTGTTTTAATTTTATTATTAAAAGAAAGAGGAAAAAAACATGATTTTGAAAACATACGTGCTTCACGTTTTTTACTTTATCATTTAATCATCCCTCACAAATACATCATTCACTGTGTGACCCACTCAAGTAACAAATTTGATTTCGTCTGAAAAGTGATTTTGGCAAAGGTAGATTTGAAGCACGGTACATTGAATAATTTGATTAAAGATAATTTGCTACGTGGACATGGTTTTCATACAAATATCAAAAGAAAAAAGTAGAGCTACGTGAACTTGCTCATTTTTGCTCTCGAAAGACGCACTACTGCTTGTCTCATATTTGGCAACAACCATTCTACTCGCCTTTTCAATTCCACCACACAATCTACCCCTCACAACCCTCCAAACTTTCCAATTTCCTCACAACTGAACAAGCTGGCGTCTCCCATCTATAGCCAGTCTCTCTTCTGTTAGCCAGAATAATGTCACCTTGCCTTTAAACAGAAGGTGTCAATGCTCCAACAGATGGGTTCAGATCTATGTTTTTCTCTTGTTAAGGATACACGCAACACGAGGGAAGCCTCTCTAATTCACTAGGCTTCCTTCTATTCTATTGAGATCTAAGGCACACAAAGAACATCCGTTTTGGTGTTTTGGTTTCACTTAGGGCAAAAGCAATAGACTCTCATGGGAGACTAGGAGACAACTACATAGAGAATCCAATATACTCTTACACCTGAAAAAAGGAAATCTCTCACGACTCCTTCTTCCTTCTTCACTTGGCACTTTACCCTTACTCTCACAGATACCTCACACACTAGAGCTATCTCCCCTTATCTCACTTATGATGCCCCTGTCATCCCATTCCTGATTCACTCTCAACCCTCTTTACACGCACATGATAAACACCATACACAACATGAAAATTCCTTCTTCTTCAACCAATCCATTCGCCAAGCCTATATCATCTTTACCGCCACAAGCCAAACTACCATTAAACAACTACCACATGCACCCACACATCGGTGACCTTCGCACGCCTCGCCATGAGCTGCCTTCACAAAACCACTCCGACTACTCACTTATTTTGAGAAGTACCCACTAAAATTATTCCTCCCACATTACATGCGACCCCATCTCCTTCGAGCAACCACCACTCATCTCCCAATAAAACCGCACCTCCAAACTACCATGGTAAGACACCATGCAACGTCCACCATGCACCACCAACACTAGCCCCAAACCCTTAATCGTAGTTGTCACAGCCCATAACAGCTTGAAAAAGCTTGAAGAAGCCCTCATCGAAAAATCGGGCTTCACCGGAGCTCTGCCACAAACCGTCACCAAAGTCGGGTTTTTGGCCTACATTAGGTGCGTCTCTTTCACGCCATCTCATTACCACCATTTTTATAACTTGAAGAAGCCTTGAAACCTCTATTTGAGCCTTGTTGGTGCAAGTCACTTTCTCGCACCATGTACCTCTTTTCTCCTCCATTCCACCTCCATTGAGACGAGAAGGAGGAGAGGAACGTTCGCAAGCTCAATGCTCGAGTAGCCAACTTTGAAAGCAGATTCTAGGAGATCTAGGAATTTTTAGGAGAAGCTGGGGGTTGCATTGGAAAGTCGGGTTTACCCTCTTTCTAGTGGTATGCCACAATCCCAATTATGAAACCTCTAGATCCCTAAAAAATGAGCATCAAGATGAGGGTCCAACATGGGTAACTTAATAGTTTTTGGGCATCACATAAAATCAGAAACCTTGTCTTGGGGATGACTTTGGGAGGTTCGTTCTCCCTGTTCTTGAAGCTTTAGGAGGTTTGTGAGCTATCATTAGAAAGATATTTCTATCCTCTTTCCAATGATATATGGGAGGTGCATTTATGAAACCATTTGGTCACCCAAAATCATCCCAAAAAACCTGTCCCCAAACTGCTTTCTAGGTTTTCCAGAAACTGTAATGGAGGTCAGTCAAGTAGCCAACTTGAGGGGGTTCGTTCTCCCTATTCTTGAACCTTCAGGGGATTTGTGAGTAGTCTTTGAAAAGGTCTTTCTACCCTCTTTACAGTGGTCTACCATAGGTGCATTTATGATACCATTAAGGCACCGAATTTTGGTTCGCAAAACCTGTCCCCAAACTGGTTTCTGGGTTTTTCCTAGAAACTAAGTTGTGGAGGTAGTTTTGGTTGTTCAAGTGCCTAACTTTTGAGGGAGTTTTCTTCCAGTATAAGAATCTTCAAGGGCTGTATTTGTGCTTGTTTTCAAGATCTTTCCATTTATATGCCATAGGTGCATTTATGATACCATCTGGACCTTAAAATTTGACCCCAAAGTTGGGGTCTCAAACTGTTTTTGAGAGACTTTTTTTAAAAAACAAAGTCATAAAATTCACATCTATCATTGGACCAACTTTGAGGGATCCGTTCTCCCTATCCTTAAACTTATTGAGAGTTTGTGAGTGACCATTGGAAAGTCCTTGGAATGATCTTCAAATTCATATAAAGTTTTCCCATTAACATGATTATTTGACTACCCAAGACTAGCTTCAAAGTTGCCTGTTTCACACTTTTTCTCCACCAAATCCTAAATATCTCTAAATCCCAAAACTTAGTTTTGTTCTTGATACTAACCTTGATCCAAGGGGACTCTTAGAGGCACGTACACTGTCCAAAGGACGTCTCTAATTTGGGTCAGGGTTCGCATCTCGAATAAACCATCCTCAGTGGATCCGCCTGACCTAAGCTAGACACCACTTAAGGTGATGACCTCCGGCATGTATACTGCCTTTTGAGGGATCATCTGAAGTGGTTATGGTCAAACCCTTCGCCCTCAGGGAACTATGACTCGTTTCAAGTATAAGGAAAAACACATACACTACTACCTTTTCATATGCTGCGAGTTTTAGCGAGTCACGGTATCCCCGTTTGAGCCTAAACCTCGTGCAATCTACGTTCGCTCATTTTCGAGTGGATTGATGGTATATTCGTTACCTCCTTATCTCATACCACCCATTACTCACCAAAAAACCCAAAAAACCAGAAAACTACAAAATGACCAAAATGCCCCTATTTGATAAAAAATCGCAAAAAATAGAAAAAAATAGGAAAAAATACTAAAAAAAATAAAAAATTAAAAAAATCAAAACAAATCAACACCTAATCGAACTTGCTCAAGTAAAGAACTACTTAATCCTGATTTTTCATCCTTGCTGAAAATACGTAAGAGCAAGGTCAAACCCTTGTCGGGTTCCAAAAATCAAAAAAATATTTTTGCTTGTTTTTATTTGCACTTTTATCTCTTCTTTTCAAAAAATAAACATTTCAAAAATCACATTCATTTTACTTATTTAATTAAAGGTACCGTCTTAAGACGGGCGTTGTGGGGGTACTAATACCTTTTCCACACGTAACCGACTTCCGGACCTAGATCCCATTTCGCAAACTAGCCTTATTCTTGTTTTTTTGGTTTTTTCATATTCTTCCATAAAAAACTATGGTAGCAACTCCTCTGTTTTGAAAACTTATTAATTTTTCGGATCGTCGTCACCGTCACGATTCCGGTTGCGACAACCTCTAAGTAGTTTCCTGGGCTAAGTGATCCACTACGAATGAAAGATGATGGTTCTCTCTGGTGCCAAGAAAGCCTCAATATCAAGCGTGCAAGTCAAAACTTAAACTGAATAGTGTACGATATGTGTTTGTGTTTGTGAGTCCTTTTTCTAATTGTCGTGGCCCTCCCCAATAGTCTAGGGTCTTCTTTATATATTTCCTGCAGACCTTCTAATTCTTCCCCGTAATGTTTTCTAATCATGGTTATTTATTCAAAATAAATTACACTAACTCCCCATTAACTTCAATTAAGAAAGACTGTCGTATTGTTACAATCCCATGATGGATAGGGGTGCGTGAGAAGGAGGAAGATGCAATTGCAGTTAAGAATATGAATGGGTATCAGAGAGAGCATCGTGGAAGAAAGAGAGAGTTATGGGAGTGAATGAGTGCACGATTTTAGGGAGAGAGTGAGTGGCCTGCATTAACCGTGACGTGAGGAGAGGGAACATGCAGAATGAGAGAATAAGAACGTGAGAAAACGAGAGTGAATAATATTCATTAAGAGAGGAGAATGTACAGGGCCGCGAACGACATGTATTAATGGTAAGAGTGAAGGTGGACATTAACCATAAAAGAGAGGAGAGTGAAAGGGTAGTGAGAAAGTGCAGAGGTGAACTACATGCATTAATGCAGAGAGAGTGAAGGTGGACATGTGACCTGACATTAATTAATGGAAGAAAGAGAAGAGAATAAACCTTAATAATGTGAGTGAATGAGACTGAATGTTTCACAAGAGATAGATCGTGTAATGATTGAAAGAAAGAAGAGAGAAAACATGTATGAATGTATGAAGGTGTAGGCATGAAAGAACTGCATGGGAAAGAGATAGTGAAGTTGGCAAATGACAAACTAAATAATGGAGATGTAGAGAGTAAGTAGCAAACAACACACTCCCATTTTTTATGTTTGATACTCCTAATATGTTATGCTTAAAACAAAATATCAATCTTTTTTTTTATTATTTTCTTAAAAAAACATGAAAACATAAATTATTTTATTTTTTTTAATAATAACATAAATTATTTCAAAGATTATTTATTTATTATTATTTTACTACTATTATTATTATTATTATTCTTTTATTCTATTTTTTATTATCAACATATATATATATATATATATATATATATATATATATATATATATATATATATTAATTTATTTGCTTGGACGTGGGTATTGACAACTATTTTCGAAATTTAATCTTCTGAAAAATCAAAAGATTATATCAGTTCACTTGATGGAAAAATCAAATAACAATTATTATAAAGATTTTAAATATAGAACAATTTTTTAAACCCTAAACAAAATTTATTAGGTACTTAAAATTTAACTATATCATTTTTAATTTTCCATGTACAGACACATAAACAATGAATATTCAAGATAATCATCACATCATCCTTGACGGTAAAATGAATTAGCAAACTCGTTTGAAAAATATAAAATTTAGAACAATTAATAGAATGAATTTTTTTAAAATAAGAATTCAATTAAAAATACTAAAATTTTACAAGAGACTTAAAACTTAATTAAAGTATTTCATTTTAATTAAAAACAATTTTCTAAAACATCTTTCATTGAAACTTTTATAAAGAAAGATAATTAATAATTAAATAAAATATGTTTAAATAATAATATAAATAAATGATGTAAAAGTACATAAATTTATTTATATTTTACTTTAAGTATGTGATAGTATTTCATTGAGAAGTTGAAAGATGTTTTAGGTGTTGTTCAATTAGCTAAGAATTTAAGTGTGAGACCAAGTTATACATTGAATAGAAATGAAAAAGTTGAGTGACATATAAGAAAGAAAAATGATCCACAAGCCTATGGTCTTAAGGTTTGGGGTTAAAGGTGGTATCAGTTCTCATTCTTGTTTAATCTCCCTAGTATTTCCCCTCGATTCCCCAACAAGTGGCATCAGGGTGATGTTTCATCTTAGTGACCGACTCAGATGAGTAGTACAATTTGATTCATGTATTGGAAGTCTTCCTAACGAAAGTTTCAATAAAGTTTGTCCCGTTAAGTGTCCGCTCGAGAGAGGTGTACCAATGTGGAAGAAACTCTCACTTGAGGGAGATTATTAGGAATTCAAGTGTGAGTCTAAGTCTCACATTGAACAAAAATGAGAAAGTTAAGTAATATATAAGAAAAAAGACCCACAAACCCATTGATTTAAGGTTTTAGGTTAACGATGACATGAATCCTTTATCGGAATTTGACTCATGTCTCATTGTTATGAGATCTCTCCAGTGTTTGCCCCATTGATTTACCCAATAATACCTTTGTGCATATATTTAAAATGGTGTTCAAAGCTATCATAGAGTTGTTTATCAATTGAATGTAAATTCTATGGAATATGAGGAAGAAGAAATACTAGTATCATATAAATTATATTTTAGATTTATTATAAATAATATAATATGTAATTTTTAATTATTAAAAATTTAAAATAGAAAATTAGGATTGATTTATTAGAAATAATAGATTAAAAAAGATAAGAGATTATAAAACATCTCAAGAGTAATTTATTAGAGAATAGTTCATTAAAACACCGTTATTCACAAAAAAGAAAAACTCATAAAACTTACTTTCATTCAATAATACTATTTTAATTTATGCATATTGTAAAAAAATATAAATAATTTCAATAAAATAATAAAAATATGAATGTTAATTATAACTATTCTATTGCATTTAAATAATAATAAATTAAAGAGGTAGAACTAAATGAAAGATTTTGTTCTTATTTCCATGAAATTTACCTAGGCACAGTGTTGGCTATGTTTACATGGTTTATCTATGGAATATCGTCAACTGAAGGCAATTTTCTTAATTACATATGACATTGAGACTTTCCTAGTGTTAGATGACTGCACTATGAAAAAAATGAGAAGTTTCTTTGCCCGAATCCTTGTGGATGTTGATCTTCTCTCTATCTTGCCTCAATAACTTTTAGTGGAGCATCCTGATTTTGTTTTTATAGCAAATATAAGATATGGATGACTTTCTTCTTTCTGTTCATTTTGCAAAATGATAAGTCATGAACTTTCTTATTGTAAGAGTAAGCAGGAGGAACGTAATGAAAAAAAAAATTAAAACTAATCAACAGTTTGTGCCAAAAGTCTTACGAAATAATTGTGAGGATGTTGTGTTTTCACAATAGGAAGTTGTTTCTCAGTCTCCTTTTGAAAGGGATATTGATGTTGTTGTTGCAGTTGTGGATGTACCAAAAGTCTCAGTGAATAATTATGAGGGTGTTGTGTCCTCACAATATGAAGTTGTTTCATAGTCTCTTTTTAAGAAGGATGTTGATGTTGATATTGCGATATAGATGTGTATCATACTTCAAGTTCTAAGCCAAGTCTTGTTGACTCCTCTCCATTTTTAAAATAAAATAAACAAACTTCTCCTAAGGGTGATTGTTTTCATCTTGCGGGTTTGGCTCTTTCCAATTTTTTTGCCTCTTTACCCGTTATGGATCAGGAAAAAAATCATGATAAACATAATGCTTTAAAACAATCACAAAAAATACATGTGTAATCCCTTGAGGGCAAAGAATCTATTCTTGATGGAAATTCTTTGTAGCATAGTAAAACAATTCCTGAACAAGGGAAAGAGATGAATGGAAAATCTTTGCAATTTGTTAATGTTGTTCCTAAGTTTCATAGGGAGCAGAATTTGGTTTCTAAGAAGTGAGCTGATTTGATTTTGGAGGAGAAAATTTCTAACTCAGACTCTAATGGACATGATGGTCTGGTCCAAATAAGCTGCATGCCTGATAAGCCTACTAAAAATGCCACTAAATCTACTTTATTGGTTCAGACTTCTTCTAAGTTTGAGGATGAGTGTAAGTTAGTTTTAAATATTGACAAATTTGATGGAGTAGAGATCTCATAGTGATTAGAATGAGTCACATGTGTGTCTAGACTTCTAAAGAACTTGTGAGACTGAGAAAAAGATATTTTCAGGACTGTTAAAAAACTTATTAGAATAAGTAATATAAAGAAGAAATAATGTTGCTGGTTCTTTAGATGTTTTTTCAACCTTTCTTGGTGACCATAAACTAGGTTTTCTTTCTTTAGTTTTTTTGCTTTTGAATTTAAGGGATAAACTTCTCTTGTTGATTTTCTTTAGTTTTATTTTTTTTGTTGTTTCATACTTCTCATGTTGATTTGATTTGTTTGATGGTTTGATTTGTTTCTTTTTTTCATTAGTTTGATCTAACTCCCCATGATCTTAATTTTATTTATTTCTAAATAAATTTCATGTGCTGACTCCATGGTTAAGATGAATTTTATTTAAAAAAATGTAAAACTCAATAAAAGAGAGAATATTGTGTAAAAATTTACAAATTAAGAAACCAAATTTTTATTGATATAGTGTGTCAATTTAAAACTAAAATTAAGATAAATTATTTGAGTTTCCAATAATGTTAAATTTAGTTTACCTAAAAATAATATCTTCAAATTGCTAAGCTTTATTATTCCCCCCTCTTGGTCATTATAAAGAAAATGACGCTGAATGTAGTTAAGAAGCAAGAAACGGCATAATATACTAGCAATACTTTTAAGTCAACACCAAAACAGGTCTGATTATTTTTCTTCACATAATTTTATAGAGAAATTTAAAACATTTTATAATAAAATATATTATTTAAAAAAAAATAAAATAAATTAAAATTATTGAAATTTATGAAAAAATTAATTACACAAAGAGTTATAAAATTTAATTAGAAAGTAGCAATTTAAATTTTCTATATTATCGTTTTTTTTATCAACAATAAAAAAATATATTAAAATGGAAATAGCGACGTAATGTTTCAATCCTTATATACATAAAGTTAAAAGAAAATAGACCCCAAATATTTTGATTCATTAATTTTGTTAGAGCAAATCCTAAGTCAGCCCTATAATCCTATTCCTATATAATAATTGCATTAGAGTCTCAAACACAATTATAAAAACCAGTTCAACACAATTATATATATAAAAAAATATGTCTTGAATTAGACATCTTCTCCAATAAACATATAATTTCATTTAGACATGCTCTTCAATTTAACAAGTCACAACCGGATACTCCTTATCCGTAAGCTTCTCCTCTTTTGATTTTAATATGATCTTCTTTGTAACTCAATCTGAATTAAGGTGTTATTAGCTCCATGTAATTTTTTAATTAATATAGGTTGGGAATTCTTTCATCTCGAAATGGAGTGGGAATTTTTTTTGTCGAAACCGTTGATATTATTCTTTTGTTAATACAGGCAACTATTATGTTTTTGTTGACACTAAGTTTTTTTTCTTTCAATATTTTAAAGTTAATGTTAAATATAATTTTTTAGTAACATTAAATGATATTATTTTTAATTAATGTTAGTTAAGATTGTTCTTCCTGTGTTAATTAAAGCTTTTTCTAATATAGATCTATATGATGTTTCTCGGGGTGTTAATTAAGATTTTTCTATCAAACTTTGACATAGTATTTTGGAAGTGTTATTTGTGCTTGAGCAGATTATTAACTTATTTTATTTCTTTAAACACGTTTTTAACATAAATTTTCTAGGTTTTTTTATTAAGTTTTTAGAATTATATATGAAGAGAGATGAATTATATATCTAACAATTTAGGATAACAATGTTTAATCGCACTTTTTTTTATTAATGATGTACCTAGGAATTCAAAACTCTTTTAGTAAGATTTGATGACACTAGCGTAAAAATAAAAAATAATGATTTTGCATTACATTAGCTTAATATATCTGTGTGGCACTTGTAACCTCTATAATTAACAAAATATAGAAATTAAATTACGAAAGATTCGAATCCGAGTTCTGTAAATATTAAAAATCAATAGGGAAGATTTGAACTCTAGTTCTATAAATATAGAAATTAATTACGGCAGGTTCAAATTCCAGTTCCATAAATACATACAAAACTTAAAATTATTAGATTAGATAAATTTTATAATCATATTTTGATTATTATTATTATATTTGTTACTATTATTATAATTATCATAATGATTATTATTATAGTAAGAATAATAATATAATTATAAGATTAAAAATTTAATAATAATAATATTAACAAAAGTAATAACATAAATATTAATAATAATGATAATAATATTTAATATATTAATAATAATAATTTTAAAAGTAATAATAATATTATTATTAATATTAAAGATATTAATTATAATATTAATAATAAAATTAATTATTAATATTATTTGTAGAAATTTATAGGTTTACTTACTGATATAGATCAATCAATAATAATTACAGATTTTATCTATAGATTTGTTATCTACAAAAAAGTTTGTTAGTAATTATTGACCGATTTATATTTGTAAATAATATCTAAGGATTAAAATTCATAAATATTATTTACGGTTTTTTTTATAAATAACAAATACATAAGTAAAATACGTAAATAATACTAAATTAATCTACAAATTTTTATTTATACATAATTATTTATAAATTTTTGTGTAAGTCCATCGGTAAAATCTCTATATAATATTAAATTTATCTACAAAATTTTATCTTTTTACAAATTTCTTCATAGTACTTAATGCTTAATTGATAAATAAAAAAAAATTGTAGTTAAGCCTAACTAGTCACTACTATACTCATATCATTAGTAAGACATATTTCAGGAAACAATTGCCTTAAATTTTTTGTGAGTTCCCTCATTCCTTCTCAACCAACTCCGCTTTGCTTGAACATTTTAACTATATTGGGACTACTCCTTGCATTATTACCTATCAACAAGACTATGAGTAATTGGTTGAAATTGCTCCCATAATACTTGCACCAACAAAAGTTACTCTCACGCAAACTTGTACTTGCACCTTCCACCATAATCCCAAGACTTAGCCCAAGCCATGCAAATCAGAAATGGTAATTAATGATGAAGTTGACTGGCCTCACAAATGCCTAACACCTCCACTAGCTCATGACCACATATATAGTCACTCTTTACCAAACAACTACACAACCTCCTATTTAAACTAAACCAGACAAGTCTCTTATTATTATCTAGTCCATATAGATTAGATGGTATATTTTAGGTCTAAAATGAAATTATGAAAGTAAAAAATTAATCTATTTATGACCTAGAAATTATACCGAGACCCTTCTTCTTCTTCCTGCCCCATAGTGTCACCCTGCACTTTCATATTTTCTTTAAATGACGATAACAGCCTTCGTAAAAAGATTGAAATGGGCATGAGGAAATTAAAAGAAGATGGAAGACTAGGATGGCTATGGATAGTGAACGGCGTGGGTTTTAAAGCTTGCATTTGGTAAATAGTATGCTGATCTACGACGATCGTTAATTGCACTGTAATGGTTATGTTAGTGTTTTGTGGTGGTTGGAAGTGTTGGCGGTGGTTAGAGTGGTTACGAAAAATCTAAGGCAAGTTGCTAATCTCTAGTATCCACATCTCCTCCTCCATACCGCCGTTCCATCTCCCAAACAAAACTCCAACTTCCATAAACCCATACAAACAATCATAAATCTATACCTATTTACGTCTTTGTGCTTTAATCGGAGATTGTTCTTCCAAATTTGATTCAATCACCGGTAAGTGTTTTACCACGAAAATCAAACCACCACACACGTTCAATAATAGTAGCAGCAAGCGCACATCCACCAGTGGAGATAGAGAATGAAGCGATGCAAAGGATTGATGATAAATAGAGGTGCAAGAGAAAAGCATGAATAGAGATGGAGAAGAGCCTAAGCAAAGGAGTAGGAGATAGAGGGTAGTGCAGGAGTATATTAAATTATCATGAGGGTTTTTCAGTCATTCTCTATATATGACCTAATTTAAACTACCACTTATATAATCAATAATAATAACTAATTATATTTAGATTGACCTCTTATAACAAATATTTGGAATACATAAACATCATTTTCTATTTAAGATAGCTTCCTACTCCCACTTACCTTTGTGGGAAACTTCCAAAAAATGAGAAATCCCACTTCACACTTTTGTGAGAAGCTTCCAAAAAATAAAAATAGTAGACAACTAACACCTCTCATTTCACTTTAAATAAAGTGAAACTCCTTTGTCAGAAACTTCCAAAAAGGAAAATAATAGACAACCAACACCTTCCGATAAAAGCGGAGAGTCACCAACTCTTCAACCGACATAGAAACCCTGGCCGAGAAGAATTTAGAAAATAAAGAGAGAGTCATCGGCGCTTGTGTGTAATTGATTTTTGATGCGCATACGGTGGTTCCTCGGAAGCCCAATCAAAACCACAGTATTTAGTATGCATGGGAACGGTTATGTAAGGAGAGGTTGGAGCAGCTGCCAAAGGAAGAAGCGTCAAAATCAAACCATTCATTGCATGCATGATACTGTTCTCCACTTTTTATCCACTATCATAAATATCAAGCTTATTCTCTCTCACAATTCACTTCACACTCTCACTTTTATTTATTCAAATCTTGGGCAATTCAAAAATAATATATTACACATTATATAAACATTATATATGTATACATATACACATTATATAATGTACACATATACACCTTATATATATATAAAAACAACGGTGACAACGTAAATAATTACAGTTTGAATTTTGACATCCCTTTCAAGGAGGATATTCTTTCTCTTCCTGCACGCCGAACTCTATCCACTTCCTTCTCTTGCAGAGATTTATGAACCAGAAAAACCCGATCCCAGCCACAGTCATCACACCACTCACCAGATAAACAGTTTTGGTAGCAATGGCCATTATGAAAACCAGAAAAGCAGAGGGTACGAAGCACATCACACCCAACAATGGCAGCTTCAGGGGAACCCGATAAGGCCTTTCAATGGTGGGCTTCTTCCACCTCAACCAAAGAAACGAAGCAAACTCCAACAACATTCCCAAATTGTACAAGAAATTCGCCGAAGAAATAATGTCAGTGAAGTCCATGTAAGACATACCAAGACATATCAAAGTGGATAACAGAATCCCCAACCAAGGTGTGCTGAACCACTTTGACCTAACCCCGAAAAACTTGGGCAGAATCCCGATCTCCGCCATGCCCAGAACCTGGTAGGCGTTGCTGCTCAACTGGGCCTCGAAAAGCCCAATGGCCGACAACACTGCGCCCACTTCAATCCAGATTTTCAACCACTTCCCTGCGATGATCTCCGCGGCCTGCGCGAGGAACCCAGTTTCCCATTGGCTCTGCTCAACCGAAACTGCTCCAGTGACGGCGAAGAGAGGGATCATGTAGGACACGCAGGTGAAAACAACAGCAACAAAAAGAGCCAAAGGGAAAGTCTTGGCCGGTTCATCAACCTCCCCGGCTAAAGTACTGACGTTGTCCCAGAAGTTGAGGTTCCAGAAGAGCGTGTTGAAGAACAAGTTCCAGTCTTTCTTAACACCCTTCTGACCCAAACTAACCCACCTGTGGGGCTTAATCTTGGGGATGGCGATGAGGGACATGAGCACGAAGGGGGCGAGAGAAACCACCCCGAGTAGCACAGCCACGTTGCCGAAGATGGTGAGGCCGGTGTAGTTCAGGAATGAGAGAGCCAGGATTGAAGCTAAGACTGCGACGTGGCGGGGCCAGCCGGATTTGAGAACGGGGAACATTTTTTGGACGTATTCGATGCAGAAGACGGGGAAAGATGCCATGTTGATGACACAGCTCAGGAACTTCCACGTTCCCATTAGGGAGCCCCAGAATGAGCCGAAGGCCTGTTCGGCCCATACCACGAAGCCACCGTTGCCGGGGTAGGCGGTGGTTAGCTCCGCCGTGATTAGGGCTTCCGGGACGCTCCAGATGAAGGGGAATATGAGGAAGCCCAGGAGAGCCAAGAGGGGGCCCGCCGCTTGAACCGCGGGTTCTTCGCCGTAGGGACCACCAGCAACTTCGAAGTAGATGATGAATATTAGAGGGATGAGGGTGAGTTTCTTCACTTTTGAGGCGTTTCTGGAAGCGGTGGCGGTTTCAATTGCGACGCCGGCGGGTGCAGAAGGTGTTTCTTCCATTATTGCGCAGAAGGTGTTTCTTTCATTATTGCATTGTTGTGTGGAATGATTGGTTTATAAAAGGAAAACTTATGGCCACCGTCGCTTACGTGAACAAGTGTATAATAGAGTTTTTTCTACCTAAGTTAAAAAGTTGGAAACTTTAATGTTGAAGTTCGTGGGGTTGAGTTTGAACGAGGATAGGAAGCCGGGGTTGAGTTCAGATCCTTACATGTTTTTTACTGTTACATCACGAACCACTTACGAATGTCATAAGTCAGACCGTTATAGTATTTCATGACTAATTTTGTAAATACACAATGTTTAATTCTGTCTACTCAAAAACTAAGCAGAACTTTCTAACTACTCATCACAGACAGCAATTACGTATCCCCCACCACAAATAGCAATTACGTATCCCCCACACTTCCATACCTTAAATAGTTATATGTTTTCCGCTGTTGGATTCAACACAAATGTGTCTTGGTTCACCATGAAACACCTACGAATGTCATAACCCAAGAAACAATTTTGTTGCACCATGACCAATTTTGCACATACACAGTGATTAACCACATCTACTTAAGTGTTTAAATAATAAGAATTTTCTGACCACCCATCACAAGCAGCAATATGTAGACATAGCTAAAGAAGACGTTCATTTCAAACCCTAAATTTCACCTCCATGCCAAGTTGGAACCAACTTGCCATGTCATTCATTTAATCCATGTCACTATCATGTGGGGTTGTAAGATGGTTGTGTTGCCACGAGATGTTGTCAATATATAAGAACTCTTATAAAAGATAGAACATGTGGATGTGGTTGGGAATGAGTAATGATATTTTGATATTCTTATATATTAATACATTTATTTAACACTCTGATGTGTAAAAAAAATAATATTTTATTGTGAGGTGTCAACATGTCATTTGTTCTTACTTCTTTTCTCTCATACTCTTTTTCTTTTTTCGCTCTCCTCACTCCATGATCTCTTTCTCCTCTCTCTTCCTTTTCATTTATTAACGAATAATCTTTCTTTAGTAGTTTCCTTTTTATCATTTGCTTTGACATTCACCTCTATTGCATCTTAATATTAACATTAAATAAGCAAACATAAACATAGTAGTGGTGGTGCGTTTTCTTCTTTGTATCAATCCTAACATTTACCATATCAACTCTAACTCTAGACAAATAAATTTTAAACATTCTTGTGATGTTTCTTCTTTTTTGCATCAACCATAACATTTTTGTTTTTTTTTATTTTGTACACCTCCATTGTTTGTCTTTGACTTTCACATGTGTTGTTTGTCACTGTGTTATCATGTTTTGAAATAAATATATTAATTATTTTATTTTTATCTTAAAATAAGAATTAGAAAACCTTAAGTTTTAATTCATGTTATTAAATTATCATTTTTAAAGTATTTTGTTTTTTAGATAAGATTTGAATGTTAGAAACCAAATCAAGTGGTTTTAAAAGAAAAAACATTGTTACTAAATAAAATAAAAATAAAAATAATTACAATAAATAAAATAATAATAATATATTGATGTTATGAATAAAACATATTTATGAATATAAAAAATTATATATGATTATTTAAAACGAAAATAATAATATTAAGGATAATAAAAATTAATTAACTAATTATTATATATATATATATATATATATATATATATATTGTTAAAAATAAAATTCTAATTGATAAAAAAAAGATAAGAAGATAATATTACATTTAATGTAAACATTATTTTTTTAAAAATAGAATAAAAAGAATAAAAAAAATAAGATAAGAATAAAATATTTTCGATTAAATGAAAAGAAAGTGAGAGGAGAGAAAGAGGAGAGAGGAGAAACAATAAGAGAGAGAAAAAGAAAGAGAGGGAAAGAGAAAGGAAAGCTGAAATAAGAATATTTTGACATGCTCACATCTCAACAATAAAATATTATTTTATTTGACATGTATAATGTCAAATAAATATATTAACACCCACATAGGAGTGTCAAAATATGATTATGCACCTTGGAATAGCCACAGTTGTGAAAATCGAAAGAAACAATTGAAAAGTTCTTAAAAATAACTAAGCGAAAGTGAATGAGTAGAGAATTTTGCTCGATAAAATTCCTCAAATATGTAATTAGAATAAGGGTTTTATTTTTATTTTTTTTTTGTAAAAAGATCGGTCATAGGTGTCGTAACTGGGTCACGATGGGGACGGTGAAGAAAAAAATTATATTTTAGAAAAGAGAACTCGCAACCATAATTTATTATGAAAAACTACGAAAAACCAAAGAAAAGGAAAATATCTGCAAAATCGGATTAGGGTTCGAGAGTTAGTTACATGTAGAAAATGTATTAGCACTCTACAACGTCTGTCTTAACACTCGTACTAAGATAGTACTTTTAATTAAATAAGTGAAATAAATATTTTTTTTTAAAATGTTTTTTTTTGCAAAATATAAAATAAAAATAAAAGTAAGAAAAAAAAAGAAAATATTTTTTTTCATTTTTTAAGCTCAACAAAATTGACCTTGCTCATATGTATTTTCATTTATAATAAAAAATCAGGGATCATCGTAATTCTAAAAAGCTTGTTTGTTGGATTGATATTAATTTTGAAATTTTAATATATGAAAATAGAGTGTGCAAATAATAGAGTTGTTGAGTTTAAAATCCAATTGTTTTTGTTGGGTTTAAACTCCAAGTTTTGGTGTAATTGTTGCATTTAACACTTAGACTTTAGTTAAAATCTGGATTTAATGCCTAGGCTTTGATGAAAATGTTAGGTTTAACACCAAACTTTGGTGAAAATATTGAATTTAACACCTAGACTTTGATGAACATGCTGACTTTAATGCCTAGTTTTCTTTAAGAAAAAGAAAATAATAGGATGTAAATAATAGAATCAGGGATACAAAAAGTGAATACTGGACTGACAAGGTAAGCCCAGATTTTCAAAATGTGGGTAAAAATATGGAAAGAAAGGAGGTGCGGACAACAAGCAAAATACCCAACTCGAACCGAGGCCCAACACTTCCTCTTCTTCACAACCCTAGCGCCAATCTACCCTCCATTTTCATTCACTCTCATTTTCAAACTTTCACCAATGGTTTTGGGTAAAAGGCGACAAAGAAGGGTGTCGTGCGACGGCTAAGCCATGTGGCTCATCGGAGGGTGGACTCGGCGGTGACGTTAGGGATAGCGGCGATGGCAGAAAATGTGAAAGCTTGGCTTGCAGCGGTGACTTGTGTGTGATGTAGTGGTTGTTAGAAAATAAATAAATTATTCCATAATGTGACTCATGTGAAATATCATTATGGGCCTATATGTGATTTAATAAAATAAAAGGACGTATTAGTAATTATGAGAAGTTGTTTATTTCATAATTATATGATGGTAACTAACTTGATGGGAGTCTGTTACAAATATTATTGATAATAACCAAATTAATGGAAATTGGTTATTATTTTATAATAACTGATGGTAACCAATTTGATGGACATTGGTTATATAAAGATATAAGGTTCTGTCTCTGCAGTATGAGAGAGTTCTACATAATATACCATCAATAACGTGTGTGTAGATTAAAGTGACTGAAAGAGATAGATTGAGTCAAAGGAGAATAAAGAAAAGAGATAAAGAGAATAAAGAA
>Ga0209700_105665_pt1 | contig 20663 bp, 6 predicted proteins | sample SiratroredBW_FD_187528 | JGI IMG/M metagenome (GOLD analysis project Ga0209700, IMG submission 187528) | Root nodule microbial communities of legume samples collected from California, USA - Siratro red BW (SPAdes) (version 2) | ecosystem: Host-associated > Plants > Roots > Nodule | place: USA...
TAAGGAAAGCTAGTTTGAATGTTTTCATATATATTGTAATTATTTGTTTTATTAAGTATGAATTTGATGAATTTAAATTAAATTGATTAGATGTTTATGTATTGTATGATGTAGTATCAATGTTTGTGAATGATGTGGTATGTGATCGAGATATAGTATCTTTAGGAAAAGAGATACTTGTATCCTGACTCTACTAGTACATTGAATTCACATAGATGAAGATTATGAGTTAGTGAAGAGTCGAAGGAGGTTCATATGGTAATATTTGTTTCCTTAACAATTTAATCTTGTCATGAAGGCAAAATCACTGAGGTTTGAAATATGAGCTTATCGAAATAGACATATGGATTAACCATGTGCATATGGGAATTGTATCTAAGGTTTGAAACAGAAACTGATCAGAATAGACTGTTTCCGAGGTTTGAAATGGGAACTAATCGGAACAAATGGACGGTATACGACAAGTGCAAACCTCTGAGTCGAACTCAATGCACGAGTATTTCCGAAGTAGAAAGTCCAATGTACTTGTATATGAGTCAATATATGTATGATATGAGTTATTGTAAAGATGTGAAAATGATAATCTGATGTGTGTGATGAATTATGAAAACTTGATTTGTTGCAGTACTAGTTGAGATAAAAATTTAATTTATGAAAATATATATTTTTTAAAACTCTCTAACTTACCCTTCTTTCGTGTGGTGTTTGTTTTGTTTTAAAATTTACGATGATAGTGTATTATACGTTAGCAGGGGAATTGACAGGTGGTGTGACTCCTCAGAGAGCTAATAGAAAAAAATTATTTTATTTTATTTTATAATTATAACAAGATATTTCTATTAAATCCTTTTTAAAAAAGTTTATTTTGAAATACTATGATGAATGTATAGATATTTATAGAGTTTTTGTACAATATAGTTACTATTATATGAAAAAGATGGAATGTTACAATATGAATATTGTGCACATGCATCATTTGATTAACTTTTACTTGAACATATGCAAACTAGTACACATAATCAAATAATTTTTGCTTGAATAGATAATAACTTCATCTGTCATACACAAGTCTTAAACATTTAATAGACATGTCAAATTTTAGTAAATGTTTATTTTAAGTTTGCAGGGATTGTACACAAACATCTTGTCAATATCTAGATCTTTCAAAGAACATGCTGAAAGTCATTTAATGTAAACAACTTTTTGGATAAAGTAAATGTCAATTCTGCAAATCCAATCAATTGTGTCAAATCCTATACTTTTTTCTTAAAAGAAGGGAGATAAGCCAGTTGTCTTGGTTTGTGAAACTGGATCATGTTGTAAAGGTGTTTCTAAAGAAGCCAGACAAATTCAATGTTAAGTGAAGAGCATTAAATGCACCTTGAAGCTTTAAAGCATTCTCAAACCGAAGAAGAAAAGAAGACTGACACTAGAACAAGACCTTTATAACAACTTCAAGTAATTTGCAACAAAACGGGCACAAGATCTTCAACTATCCTTAGTCTTTGTAGTTGTGACGAAGGACGTTATTCATGTTCAAGAGCAACATAAAAGAGTGAACTAAATTATATCTATCATAAGACGTAACATCTCTTTTAGTGAGCAATCTAGTAATCCTTTAGATATTTCTTCTTAAACTTTTTTATTTTTATCTATAAGTAGTTGTTGTCCAAACAATACTCTATCTTAACCAAAAAGTATCTAAGTTCTAGACAATACTGAATCTTATCCAGAGTGATAGTGTTTCAAAAAATACTTAGTCTTAACAAATAGGGTCTACATTCAGAAAAAGAAAATTTCGATTTACCTATAAACTATTACATGCGGATAAAGATTCATATGTAATTTAACATTACTTATGAATTCGTTACCTGCAAAAAAAATCCGTATGTAATCACTTAAAAAAAATCTGTACATAATTATCTACGAATTTTATCTAAAAAAATTCATAGATAATCATATACAAATAAAAATCTGTAGGTAAATTTAGCATTACTTATAGATATTAACTACGAATTTGTTAACTATGGATACTGATACATAGGTAAATCTACGGATACAGTTCATAAGTAATTACCTACGAATTTGATTCATATATAATTACTTACAAATTTTTCTATAGATAATATTAATAATTAATTTTATCATTCATATTATCATTAATATTGTAAATATTATTATTAAAATCATTATATTTTTTTAATATTATTAATATTATTATTATTAATATTGTTAATATTAATGTTATCATTAATATTGTTAATATTAATGTTATCATTAATATTGATGATATTATTATTATTGATATTTTTAATATTATTATTAATTTTATTAATATTATTATTGTTGTTAATATTATTACTAATAATATTATTATGTTAATGTTATTATTATTATTATTATTATTATTATTATTATTAATATAATGTTCGCATTCAGTATTCATCGTGTATATAATAATAATTTAATAAAAATTATAATCGTATCTCCAATCATTTTTTTACTACTAAGAATCTTCCTACATTTTTTTTATTTCGTTTTATCCAAAATAGGTATATTACTTATATATATTCAATCTTTTATTTTTTTTATCTGAATAAAATAATTTTCATTCTAATATTTTTTTTATTCATTTTGTTCATCTCTACATCTTATAACATGATATTTATTTTATAATAAACAATTTATTTTTAAAATTTTAAAAAATAATTTTTTTTCAGTTTATTCTTATATGAAATTTTCAATTTTTAGAATTCAAATGAAAAAAAAAAAAAGTTATTCCATAATCCTCGAAACACTATACATTTTTTTCTACCAAACATTCAAGTTGGTTAATGTATCCGCTTTCTACATAAAACAATGCTTAACGATATTTTTTGATACTGGGAAAAAATCTTACTAATTATCACACGACACCATGCCTAGTGATGAAGCATACTTTTTTATTTGATTTTAATATGAACTTTCAAAGGTTGACGTTATGAGAATTAATCCTTCTAATGAAAAGAATAAATTTTTCACTTTACTAAAAGTAATTTAGTCGTCATCAAATCAGCATAAGAAAAATCTACCCAAACTGGCCTATGAATTTTCATCATTATTGTATTCCTAACCACGTGAAAAGGGATGACTATAAATCATACAAAAGTAGGGTTGTCGAACATTGTTGTGGTGCTTTCTCTTTACTCTTTTGTTCCTTTTTGTTTTTCACACTTTAATTAACATTCCATTACTTTAGTCATTTAGAGGGAGAATAAGATGCTTTGGCAACCAATTTAGTTAAAGTTGTTCATTCATGTTCTCCAATTCTTTGGGAAGTGATTTCGTATTTCATAATGAGTGTTATAATATATTTGCTTTGCTTCACCCTTCTAAAAATTATTTCAAACAACATATATATATATATATATTTTTACGTGTTTGAAGGTTAACGAAGGAATTCAAAAATATTTTACTCAAAACAATAACTTTTTTTTTTCACGATCGGGGTTAAAACAATATTCAATTATTATTTTAATATTGGAATATAATATGTCAGATCACTCGTGCAAAGTTTTATGTATGGAATTTTATGTATAATAGAAAAGAGAAGTGATTATCAATTAAACAGATTAATAAGTAAATAAATTAAAAATAAAGAAAGAAAATAATAAATAAATGAATTAAGAATAGTTTGTAATAATGATTTTTATTTGATGAACTTCGCAAAATAATACGATTTATATTTATATAAACTAATAATGCAGAAAGAATGTCTTCTTTCAGACAAATACGTATGTTTCTGTATTTTATATTTATAAAAAAATCATAAAATGAAAAATTAATGGAATAGTTAAAATTTCGTCCATTTCGATAGTTAAAATTCCATTTTAAACTATATGATGAGAAATTGCACCAAAATTAAAAATTTAGCCCTTTAGTTCATATGACCCTACGTCGCATCGCATGTTGCCACTATCACCTACAAGTTGTGTCACATCTCACAAGAATGGTTCCACTCTCAGAATCTCGTCGACCCATTACAGCACACACTTCATCTCATTGCAACAAAATTCGTTTCCCACTACAATACCATCAGCATCCCAGTGCTAGTGTCCACTGCAAGTTCCTCTTTTCCTTTTTATCTTTATTTTCCTTTTTCTCCTTTTTTTAATGCCACCCGCCTTCATCAATTTCTTTTTGCCTTCTTTTTTGTCTACTCTATACTTATTATGCATATATCTAAAACACTTCATCACCCATTTTCCTACAACTTCAATGACTCAAATTTGAAACCAGTATTTGCAATTTCGTTACTACAAATTCATTTTTTCTATATTTTACTTCCAGTCCGTTCCTCATTATCATTTGTTTTCACTTCCAATTTTTAAAGTCTGTTAGTTTCAATTTCGATCTTTCCTTTTTTGTTTTCTGTTCCATTAAATGTTCATTGTTTTTGCATTTATATCAATATACTATAATTTTCGCTTCTAGCCATTTCAGTTTTTTATTTATGTTTTTTGTTCTTCTTTAATTCAGTTGCACGTTTTCCTTTACTTTTTAATTTTTACAGTTTAACTGTTGATTTTATTTCTTGGCTGTTAAAAAAAAAAAAAAACTGTTGGTCGACAGTCTAATTCTCTTTTATTTCTTTTTTCTGAAACTCAATCAAACTCATAATCTTAATTTTAGTTTATGAAAGAAAGAGTAATGGATTCAATAATGTGCTCTCAACAATATCCACCCTATAAGCATCTGGTGTGTTGTGGTAGTTAAAAAATGAAACTGTTAATTTTTTTTTAATAGCCATAATGAAACAAACAAACTTATTGTTAATTTTTTTTTTTTTTATCCAGGATAGTAACAGATGATTCAAGACTCAAAAATATATGAGGTGATACAATTTCTGTCAACGAAAAAAGGTAAGTATCACTTATGCAAATTATATTTTAAGAGTTTCTTATAACATCTTTTGTTTAATTATGCTTTTAGTTCCTGAAATTTGAAATAATTTTAATTTTGATCTTCAAATTTAAAAAAAAAAAAATCTTGGTATCTCAAATTTGAAACGAAAGTTATGATTTGTCTTAATCTGTACAGTAAGATTATCCTTTCAGAGCTTCTAATACTTGCAATAAGTGCTTTCCTAGACACTAAATGAAGAAAGAGCTCTGATGTTGAATTGACGGGAATATTGGTTATGCTGGAAGCAACTTTTTTTCCAACACACGCAATCGTCACCCAAACTTTGTACCGATACAATTATCAGTGTCTATCAATTTTCTGAAAAATATCATGTTTCTTTTCACTACGCCAACTCTTCTATTAATAGATTCAAAAGTCATTTGTCATACTTTCATGAAGAAAATTCATATCAAAATAACACTGTTACAAAATACTTATTACAGTAAGAGAAGAGAATGAAAATGATGCAACATATCTTATTTATTTACTGGTTTCTTACTTTTGACTTGCCCCATTTTTTCCCTCTTTTTCCTTCTTCAGGCACGTCTTCTTTAATTAGTGTGTTTGGTATGATGGGATGTACAATGGCTTGAAATGCTAGCTGGATTGTGCAGCCTCAAATAATTCTTGCCACTTCTTAGCTTCATTTCCAGGACCTTCCCCCTAAAATGTATGCAGTTTACATCAACAAAATGCACAGATGGAATGTATAACTAAAAATATGAATGAATAACAAATATGCACTTTTCTATTTACGGTATATTATAAATTATAGCCACTTATATTAAAATACATGCATCATATAGCTTGCTAACAAAATGTAACCTTGTCATTTATAAGCAAAAAATTTACCCTTTCTTTGTAATTTTAACTCTTTTACTTCATTTAATGATATTTTCCTAAAATTTCCCTAACTTTAATTAATGTCTCACTTCTGATTAAAATGTTTTACATAAGAACATTTTAAGAAGAATATTACGAGATTAGTAAAATTTAATACGGTTAACTGATTTTCTAAATCTGTGTGAAGTTAGGTATTTTTGCTTGTAAATGAGGATGAAGGTAGTATTATCTTAAAAAATATCCATAATGTATTGGTAGTTAGCCTACTCCAACTAAAAAAAAGTAAATATATGTTAAAATGATTTTAGGTTTGTTAATGTAGATCCACTTGTTTTTTAAAGTACATTGATAAGTTATAACAAAAAATTATCTTAAAATACAGCCATGATATAGGTTGCTATCGCACTCCAACTAAAATGCCAATATTTAGCAAACTCTAGCTTGTATATATAAATTAACAATAAATATGAAAGACAAAAATAAGCCCAAACCCAAAATCATAAATAGTATTATAGTTTATTGCGCCGACCTCTTCGGACCACACACTAGGGAGCTATTATTCAACTACTCGGAGATGTCCAATCTTGCAGTCAATCCTCAATGTGTTGAAGATTTCACGTTGAGGAAAGATGTGGCAAAATTAGAGTATGTACATTGGGAGCCACTCAATTTATAAGATGCTAACAAGTTACTGTTGTTAAGCCTACTAGGCCAACCCCAGAAGTGCAGTGTTGTAAACTTTATACTCATGTTGTCTAATTCTCTATGTGAGGATATTATGTTTGAAGATCGCACACCTTCTAGAAATATGGTCAAAATATAGAATATAAGTTGAGGACAACTCTCAACTTGTAAGCTGGTCTTGTAAAATTAAATTAAACATATTCAAATTCTAAGAGATTAAAAAATTGACTATTCAAAAAAGTAGGAGAGCTATATGCAATATCATTCTTTCTTTTTTATTAAAAAAGATGTATCATTTTATATAAGCTAATACCAACCAGAATTACCACTTAAACTTTACCTCAACAGAGTTAATTTCATATACTTGGTTTTCAGTGACTTCGAGATCTAGGGCCTGCACGCAAGCTTCAGCAACCACAATTCTGCTGGCTTCTCCAACTAGTTTATCACCTGAAAGCCCGTAACAAATTTTTAAAACTTTAAACAAAAATACAAGTAAAAAGTATACTATAAATGAGTCATAGTCATGTATCTAAAATGCCAAGGGAAACACAAACAAGGTAAATTAACATTCTAGTTTCAATATCGATTCACCTGTAGGGATGAAACATATACATCCAAAAGAATGCCTATTCGCCCAAGCATTTTATCCTTAAGATTTCATATTAGTGGGTATATGACAGTGTCAACAGGGGTAGGTAATCATACCAGACATGTTTCATGGTGTTAGATTGTATTTATGATTATCTTATGGTATAAGCGTTAACAATTTGGTTTTTTGTTCTTCAATATACAAGCCAATTCACATGATATGCTGATATCCTTTGCCTACAGTTGAATTACCCTTAGCCTGATCTGATCTCAAACCTTTCCCATGTGCCATATAAGCCTCCAATCAATCCTCTTCTGCTATTTTCTTTCTCCTTACTAGATTCCTCAGTTATGAGAGGGTGCTTTCCGAAACAAACATTTAAATGTAACGACCAGTTCACAAAGATCATTTTTAATGGTCATGAACATAGTGCACCACAAGATCTTCAGCTCACACCATAGTCATTTTCCTGCATTGTTTCTTTGTATACTTCCAGCTACATTAGCATTCACGCTATCCTTCATCTTTGTAGTAGAATTTACATCTGAATTGAGTTATGTGTCTCACTTGAAGGGAAGTTCCTCTCAGACTCCTAACCAACAATTTACGACAGTTCCACTAGCAGCACTTGATCTACTATCAGCTTCACCACCACCACCACCACAGATAGTCCCTTTGCTTCCTATTCTACCTCCAACAAATAAAATACTGTTCCTGATGCCGCATTGGCTTGCCGGAAGTAAGCAATCTTGCATCTATCCAGCTAGCTCTTTTGTTATATGATGATTTATTATGACTTTCCTCCCATTGAAGCATTGATTTCCAAGATCTGTTATGGTTCCAAAGTTTGTCTGAGTGTCTTACACAAGATGTGTAGCAAAAGTCTATGCAGAAGAATATGATGGCTCTGAGAGGAGTAATGCCTAGCATTATGTTTCATTTCATTGAGAAAGACATACATGTCGAATGTTGAAAGTGCAGCTTTGCAGTCAAAATTAAACATGATACATGAGTTTCTAGACTAAAGAGTTAGATTGGTTGTGTGATAGGAACTGGACTGGATCAAAATTATAGAAAGAAAAGTTTCTACTAATAGAAAAGGGTATAAATGATTACCTAGAATTTGAAGAGGCATGGACTCTCGCACAAAAATCTGAATTCCCTCACAAATCACAGGATGAAATCTCCCTCTCAACCCCTTTTCTTAATTATAGGCAACAACCTTGTTTCTCTAATTATCTCAACCCTCAACTAACTACCCTTCTCTAATTATTCTACTAACAATGTAATTAACAACCGGGGGTCACCTATCATTCTGGTAATTGCTATGATCCCACACATGCATTTGTATGGTTATGAAATTAAGATAAACCCCCTTACAAACACAACAAACAACAAGAATATATATCAGCCTACTGAAACTCTACATATTCAACTCCACATTCTCAGTGATTCAATCAGAATTACTTTTACACTTTAGGGCAGTAAAGATTGGTTGGTGAGATAATCAATCAAACTGTTACAGCAGTAAAAACACCAGAAATCCTTTGATGCCATCAACACTGGGAACTCACTTTTAGGCTCACCTAGCAGCAGTTACTGATCATAGTAGACGTGCTAAGGGTAACTATCAGACAACGTTTGTATCAAGACCATCACCCAGTTATACATCTAGATCAAGCCAAGGGTAATTCAACCACAGCTCAGGCTCCTGCTTCAGTAGACAAAAAGTGGTGGGAATCTAATTTCTTCTTTTGTCTTTGAAACAAGCTACACAGTTAGCAAGTTACTTTACTGATTTTCTAGAATGCTAGTATATATTCAAATATTCAATCATACATCTGGGGTATATCTAGCTAATTGATTCCGGTGAGCATTGATTAGGAAATTAACAAAAAAAATGCATGTGTTGTTCCATAGTTTTTAAATGAGCGTTACTCATACCTTGACCTACAAGGACTGCTCGTCGTTGTCCAGCTGTTGCTTTGAGCAAAGTATTGAGATCATATGATGTGTATGGTCCATCTGTCAACCTTCCAGGTCTAAAATGCATTTAAATATGTCATATGAGAAGACTTCAAAATTTTGAGACGTACAATTTAAATGAAAGTCCCCCACCTTTATGTTCATCAAGTATTAACACCAGGTGTGGAACATGCAAAAATTTCACCTTACCTGATTATTGTAAATGGAAGGCCAGAATTCCTCAGAAAATCCTCCCCCATCTTCTTATACTTCAGGACACCAAATAGGTTCATAATGCTACATGAAAAGGAACAATGACAAGTCCATGTGAAAAGTTTTGGAACCTAATAAACACAATATGTGTCATTGAATAATTGTATAATTAATCTCCTGGAAAGGTGTAACTTATTTACCCCAGAAAAAAAAAAAAAAAAAAAAAAAAAAAAAAAAAAAAAAACAGTATTTTCTGCAGTTAAAGGTAATAATTATGATAGTGAACGAATATTTAAAATGAAGATGCAGTGAGAATAATAAGTAGTAGTAGCAAGGCACAAACATTTGTCTCAAAAGGATGAACAGGGGAATCATGCACACAAAGAATCAGGGGTAACTTTTTCTCAACATATGCAACAACCAAGCCTTATCCCACAAGGTGGGAGTGACTACATATATTATTAATCAATACTATTTGGTTGTATCGTAAACTAAAACTTTATCAATGAGGGATGGTTAACTGGTTGGACAGCACCAAAGAAAAAAACTCTGTATACCTTCATGGAAAAGTGTTTTAAAGTATAAATTAGTTTCTCATTATAATTTTAGAATGGTCCTTATTCTGAATTACCAGTAAAATAAATTCTACTTTTTAGCAAGCAAACATACGATACTACAAAATCTTCATGAATTAAGAACAACATATGAGGTAAGCTTACCTCCATGGCAATTCATTGAATTTGGTCACACCTATTGATGACACAAGAACAACTCTCTTCACTGAGGAAGGCAACGCAGATACCAGATTCTTTACTCCCACCCAATCTTCAAATTAAATACTCTTAGTCAAAATCAAAATCAGAATACTGACAAGTGCATGAAAAGTAGATGAAGAGTATGTTGTAGGCAACTTTCAATAAAAGGCATCAGTATTATGCTTACATTTTCCACTCTTCAATCTTCAGATAACTAATCTTCTATTTCATTCTAGTTATGACATCAAATGCTGCAATATATGCATAACATGATTCTTACCAACCCTTTCTGGTGTATTATCATCATCCCAACGCTGTGAAGGAAATGCTGTTGTTCCTGTGCAGCAAATCACGTGTGTGACACCCTAAAAAGCAAAGTAAATAAAAAGCAAGGAAAGCAAAAGAAATGCAAATTATTTCCTACACTTTCTTTCTGACTGAAATGAATCATCAAAATGAAAATAGTTCAGATCAAGCAAGTATTATTCTGTAAAATACTCTGAAGAGCCTACCTCAAATATGGATGGATCCAAATCTTCCTGGTTCCTTGTGTCACCTTTGAATACCTGTTATGTTCAGAAGCTCTATATAACTAGAAAAAAATCCAGAATGGATGAAATTAAATTAACATAGTTTGTTGCTCCTCAGAGGGACTACTTTTTTGTTTTTGGATAACCATCACAATTAGTTTGGCACCCTAATGAGACCCTGAATTATCTCCACAAGCTTTGATCTTTTGGATTTACTGTGAGGCTAATCCTCTGGCCGGAGATTAGTCACACTCAACTCCTTAAACCTCTCTAAGAATGTGTTTTGTGATAATTGAACCCAAGTCCGGCCCCCCAGGCTCATGTGTAATGTCAACTGACTCACACCTACTGGATACCTCAGAGGGACTACTTAAGCAACTAAATTTTCACTTTGACAGCTCAATAAAGAGTAGATGGTGTACCTGCAGTTTCTCCTTATCCTGTTCACCAAATAGTTCTGTGGCTTTCTCAGGATTCCTGAGTATCAACCGTGACTTAATATTCTGCTGAAGCAGTGATGCAACTACCAGCTGCCCTGAATAGCAAGGGAACAACTGCTTCACAAACTTCCCCAAGCAAACTATTGTCAAGAATTATGTATGCATTTCCACATTTTATAAACCTAAACTTAATGCATAAAATAAAACTAAAAACGGATTCCAAAAGGCTTACAAATACACAAGGAAGGATACACAAATAACAGAAGTTACTACTACAGTCATGTTTATTTAATTGCAGTATTTCAATTAATTATAAAGTAAACCTTCAATTACATCCTCTAAAAATTGGGGTATCACTACAATGGTCCTCCTAAGATATTGTCACCAGATTAGTCCCTCAAAAAATTAGCATTCTACAGCATTCCTTCAAACATTTTATCACCAAATTAGTCATTTACAGATCAAAATATCACCATTTTTATCCTTATGGAAGACTAAAGGGTGAAAAAACAATTACAGCAACTATGTTTGGCACTTAATTACCAAATATTCAAGGGCAGTTACAACTACCCTAGCACTCTTTCTTTTTCATTGAGTAAATAATACAAGTACTTAAGTTGAGTTATCCAAAACTTATTATTTATAAGTTACATGGAATATATGTTTAATCATTAATGATAAAATCAATATAGAATAAGTTTGACTACTTTCAGATAACTATACCAACTATAATTTCTAACTGGCTGAGTGAAAAAGATTTTAAAGTATGTGCAGTTTAAAACCACGACAGCAATTTCTATTTGGAATCACCGCCATTATCATTGGAATCACTTTCATCACCATTGTAATCATTGACCACCTACTCCACCACCTATTACTATCATGTCTTTATCTGGTAGACACCAAACATGGGATTATCATATCATTTCTTATCCTTCCTTATATCCTATTCTATCCACCCACTAAAAGTCCTAGGAGTACATGGAACTTAAAATCATGACTAAATAATCACAGTGGTTTTAATAAACAGAAAAGCTAAAATATATATTTCCTCCATCCTTTTCGAATTGTCCTATTTTTAGAAAAAAAAAATTATATCTATATTTGGTTTTCAAAATAGCATTAATTGCTATCTTATAAGTTATATTCTTACTTTTCACCTAATAAAAATAGAAATAAAAAGAAAATATGATATATAAAATCGTATAACTATTTCACTAGTAGAGTTAAATCCGCTTTTGGTTCTCATAGTCTCGTCAATGTACAATTTTAGCACATTTGGTGGTTCAGTTTTTTCCAAAATCAAGTAACTATGGTCTACATTATCCAATTTTAACCACAATTGTGGTTAGAGAGAAACCTCAACAAAATTGTTTAGCTTTGAAAAACTGAAGGATTCAAAACTGTAATTAAATTTTTATAGAAACCGATATTCCACTCTGACAAAAACAACGGAAATCAAAGTTCAGTTAAGCCTTACTATCATCGAGAAAACTAGAACTAAATTTCAATATATTTTGAGAGTAGCAACATGTTCAACAAATAAACATGGTAACAACAACTTGAAGAGCAATATAATAAATGAAGATAAATTGTGTGCTTACCAACGCCTCCGGAGCCACCAACAACAAGCACCAATTTGGAGGAAGAAGGAGTGCGTTTGGTACCATTCGTCAACTCCGAGCTTTGAGTTTCAACAGCTCCCTCGTTTACAGCGTTCTGCGCTTTGGCCAACACTCTCCGTTTGGAAGCCGAAGAAGAGAGGGAAACTCCGTCACGGAATTTAGCAAAGAAGAAAAGCCGACGCTGAGAACCACCGTGATGGTGCCGCTGCACGAAGGCCAAAGGGAGTGTGGGATATGCAGAAGCCATGAAACGCAGTCACAACGCAACACGTTCGTCGTTTCGAGCCTCCAACTGCTATAACCACAATATTTATTTTTATTCTTACTTTTTATTAACCAGTTAATTGGGAACCTCATAATTGAACCTATTTGTTTGGCTGTTGTGCATTGGTGCCACGTGTCCCACTCCTACGTTTCTGAACTTTCACTACTAGCTTCTTGTGAACACTGCAAAAATTGTATACAATGCTCGTTGCAGTGAATTAAACTCAAATCTTGTAGGGTTTGGAAAATTTTGAGAAAATAATATAATCATTATTTTTCTCCAATAAAAATAAATAAAATTAATTATATAACAAACAATTTATTCTAAGGTATCTCTGTTACAGGATGATTCACAAAATTATGAAGTCATAAATTTAAAATCTGACTCTTTTTTTTTAAATATTCTTAAGTGACATCAAATTTCAAAACTTAAAATTTTAAACAAAATTTTGGGTCATAAAAATAAAAAATTGCCCTTTATTTTACAAAAATTAACAACCACATAAAATATTAATTAACTAAAATTTAGTTATCATAAGATATAATATAACTTAAAACATTAATGAGGTATGAAATCTTATCAAATATTTTATTAAAATAAAAGTTACACGAAATTTTTAAAACATATAATACAATGATATTTAAAAAAAAAATTAAGTTGTTATAAATAGAATGACACATGCTTTTTATCTTAAAAGGGACAATTTTTATTATTGCATTTACCCAATAGCTGACATTTTTTTATTTTGTGGACATTTTATCAAGTTTTTACTTTTAGAAACCAACTTGGATATACATTTTAAATTTGTAACATGAATTTATGAGTGAAATTTATTAAAAGAAAACTTCAGAACATGTGGTGTCGTGGTGTAGTTGGTTATCACGTCAGTCTAACACACTGAAGGTCTCCGGTTCGAGTCCGGGCGACGCCATCTTCGTCCCTTTTTCATTTTCTTCAATTCTTCCTATAAATTGATACATTATTTTGAAAATAATGAATCTATCATGTTTTAGAGCCAAGATGTTTTTACTTACTGACTTTTACTTTTAATAATTATAAATGATCAAGATGTTTTAGTAAAAATTTCTGGTATGCTCTTTTACTGTTTTAAATTTATATGTATTACTATATATTGAATTATAGTTAATAAATTAAGTTTAGATATAATTTCACGTGTTGTTATTCATAAAGTTATATTTGTTATTTTACGTTGTTTTGTTTTTTCTGTATTCTGCTTTTGACTTTATCCGAAAACTGAACACTACTTTTATTTGTGATTGTAACTTGGACTTCTTCTTTTTTTAATTAAAATCTTAATCTAATCCTTTCATTCATTCTTTATTTATTAACCTACGGACTACTATTATTGTCGTTTATTATTAAACTAACAAAATATTTCGAAAATATATTAGAAGATAAAGATTGGAATAAAAATTATATAAAAAATATAAAAATATCCTTGAGTATCGAGCAGATTGAAGAGATAAAGATTCAAAATAAATCAATCTGATTTAAGTCGTGTTATGCTCCCTGTAATGACTTCACCATCACCAACATATCAAAATCGAGATCTAATTCATAAGATCGTATGACTCTACGATCTTCTTCTTCTTCTCTGATCCCACATCACGTGAAAGTTGTGATTTCGATAAATTATATTGGATCGACAATGTAAATTGCAAATCGCATGAGAACAACAAGTCTCACGATGTGATGTACCTTCTCAAAGAGATCCTCGTAGTTGCAGCGCTCGCAACAATGCTTCTCACCAGTGGCACCTCTTACAATTGCACCTCTCGCAACTATACCTCTCACGACAAGGCTTCTTGTGATGGCAACTCTTCTCCAGTCTCGCAACCTCCATGACTCTCCATCCACTGCATGTGACAAAGGTAAGTATCTCGTGTCCTCTATTCTAGAGTTCTAATCGGGTTAGGATTTGTAACGCAAAAGCCCAATTACTTAAGCCCATTAAGTCCTCTTTTCCTTTGTATCCAAAGTGCACCAATGGTTAAGTCCAATGTGCACTAATGGTCAAGTGAAAACTAATGAGTTGCTTGAGTGAAAAATCGCGTGAAAACTAACTCTCTGTTTCATAGACGAGTCGCTTAAGAAACCACACCATGATTGTAGCTTTCTCGGATGAATGTAGCTCTCTTGGGTTATTGTTGCTATCTCCTCTTCATTTCCTTTATCTATTTAATTTCTTTAGCAATGCACTACACTTTACACCCCAAGCTTATTTCTTTCTTCCTTTATTTTCCCTACTATATTAAAATTACTCCAAATCCAACTTCAAACTCTTGAATACTCATGACCGCGACTCTCAAAAAAGCTCCAAGAAATAGAAGTGATATAACTTGGAACCATTGTATCTCAGTTGCTAGGGATACTAGGAAACTTCAATGCAAATATTGTCTATGGGTAATAAAGGGGGAGTTTATCATTGAAGCATCACTTGGTTGGTACTCAAAAGGATATTGGAGCTTGCAAGGATGTTACTAATGAAGTGAGGAACGAAATGTAGGAAGTTGTTGTTGGTCTGCAACAAAAATTAAACGAAAAAATCAAGCCTTGATATGGAGGAGGAAATGATAGAGAAGTTGGTGGTGAGAAATGAAAAAACAGTGAAGCATCGGGTAACATGTTTAAGAGAGTAATTTAGTACACAAGCTACCATCAACACATATTTAAGAAAGGTGTGAGAAAGGAAGCATGTCAAGCAATTGTCAGGTTTTACTATAACAATATTATACCTTGCAATGTAGCAAAGAGTAAAGAATTCACTATTATGCTTGATTTGGTTTCAAGACATGGCTTTGGATTTAAACTTCCATCCTATCATGAGATTAGAGTCAAATATTTGAAGGAGGAAGTTACAAATACATCACTTGCTTTACAAGTACATAGGGATGAATTGGAAAAAATGGGAAGTACAATTATGACTAATGGTTGGACTGATAAGAAAACGAGGAAAATAATAAACTTATTAGTGAACAGCCTAAAGTGAACTGTGTTTCTAAAGTCCATATATGCATCTAGTATTCTAAAATAACTAAGAAATTTTTTAAAATGATAGATAACATGATTGAAGAGCTAGGAGAAGACAATTTCGTTCAAGTTGTGATCGATAATACACCAAACTACAAAGTTTCTGGTCAAATGTTTATGGCAAAGAGGAAAATTTATTTTCAACACCTTGTGTTGCACATTATGTTGAGTTAATGTTGAGGATTATGAAAATAAGATCCCAATTCATGAGGAGACAATTCAAAAAGGTAAGAAAATTACTACCTTTATCTATTCAAGAAGTTCTCTAATTTTTCTACTACAACATTTCACAAAAGGAAGAGATTTGATGAGGTGGAGTATTACTCAGTTTGTTATATCTTACTTGACATTTAGGTGCCTTCACGAGGATAAGGGATGTTTAATTAGAATATTTGCTAATAATAAAAGGAAGTTTGCTAAAACAAATTATGATAAAATAATTGAAGATATGGTTTTAGATAAAGATTTTTTTGAATATCATAACTTGTTTAAAAGGTGTGTTGTCTCTAATTGAATTGATTTGATTGGTTAATTTAGATTAAAAGCTAACCATGGGGTTCATTTATGAAACAATAGACTAAGATAAAGAGAATATACAAAAAAAAGATTTAAATGCTACAAGAAAAAAAGGTATTTTAATTAGCTAACTATGTATATTTGTTTGTTAGGATAGTGCTTTTGAAATTGAAAACAAAAAAACTAACTGAATGTAATATATTTTGACTAGTTATTTGCCTTTATGGAACACCATTGATGAAATGTGGGACAAGCAACTCCATAGTCCTTTGCATGCTGCAAGTTATTTTTCTAAACCCTCAAATGCATAATCATCCCAAATTTAAAGTAAATTTGAAAGTAAACACAAGGTCTAATGGAATGTATAACTAGGATAGTGGAGGATGAGGGTGACAATTATCATTGATGTTCAAATTGATGATTTCAAAAAATGAGCAAAATATTTTGGTTGTCCATTGACTATTAGCTCAATTAATTTGAAGACTTCAATAGATTGGTGGAAGTCTTGTGGTGATGAGTATTCTAAACTCCAGAAAATTGTCATTCATATATTGAGCTTGACATGTAGCTCATCCATAATTGGAATTTCTATGAGATGGTAAGTTAATGTTAAAATCTATCTCTAGAATAAAATTATTAGCCTACTAATCCACTACTTGCTTATCATATTTGATTTTGCATTTGTTTAGGTCCACACAAAGAGAATAAATAAGCTAAAGTAAAGTACAATGAATGATGTTATTTTTGTTAAGGTTAATTCAAAATCTGTTAAGAAGAAGCAAACAAAAAAACCAACTCAAATTAATATTAATGATCATTCTTCCGGTGAAGAGTGAATTATGAAAGATGAGCATGAGCATAACGAAGTATTGAATTTGAATGAAAACTTAATTCTAGTCGAAGTTGAGGAGAATGAAACTTTACCTAATCAAGATTTACCATGACTGATTTAAATGAGAAAGAAATTGAAAATAATAGAATTGAAAGTTTGTGCAAATTATGATATAGTGTTTACACCTAAGTATATACTTTGTTATATATTATAAAGTTAATTATTAATTTTGACTGAGATATAATGATTTTGTATGTATATATATAAATTTTTATGAAATTTGTAATTATTACTCGTATTACAATCTTTTTATTTAATTTTTATTATTTAGGGTTTAGGGTTTTTTTCTTATTGTTTTATCCTCAGGATATGCATATGTACCTTTAGTTCACTTGAGCTTGCATATAAGCTAATATTTTGCAATAAAGTCTTGTGAATCTTTCCCGTTAGTAGCCAAAATTTTAAATGTCAATTTGTTTGATGGTAGACTTTATTTGGGACAGTGCTTTTTTGGATTATATTCATGTTGTTTCCAAAAAAATTGGTGTGTTTTTATATGATTCTATCATATTGATTCTAATTTTTTTCTTTTTTTATTTGTTAGAGGATGTTCCATCATCCTTATTTTTATTATTTGTTGAATAAATTTCCTCCATTATAATATGTATTTAAGAAAAAAAAAAGGCATTAATTTACCCATGCAAATAGTTGGATAGAAGAAAAACACTTTTTATTTATTTATCGGAAGAATTTTATTTGTGATATAGTGCCTTTATTTTGTACAATACAAACCCTTTAACAATTAACTTTTGGAATAGATTATTCACTGCCAATTCAAGATAGTTTCAACTTTCTTTTATGGAGACTACAATGGGTGAAGTCACTAAAAGTTTGTCATTCAATATATGCACTAGAAACTTAAATAATTTCAGAGGAAAAATAATATGTTCTTTCTCCTTTTTTTCTTTTATTTTCGTCAGAGTGAAAATTTTATCTTTTCAATCTTTTTATTTTACAAATATTAATAACCTACTAAAACTATAAATTAATTAAATTTTAGTTATCGTAAGATATAATAATTACAAAAAACATTAATAAGGAATGAAATCTTATCAAATATTTTATTAAAATAAAAGTTACACAAAAATTTAAAAACATGTAATACAATGAAATAAAAAAAAAAGGAAATTAAGTTCTTATAAAATTGACTCTTAAAAAATAAATATAATGAGACGTGTTTTTTTACCTTAAAAGGGACAATTTCAATTAATTTATTTACAAACATTTTTTTAATTTTAGGGACATTTTTATGAAGTTTTTCCTTTTAGGAACTAACTTTCTTATATTATATAAAATATTAATTAAAAACTCACGGCATAAGGTGTCGTGGTGTAGTTGGTTATCACGTCAGTCTAACACACTGAAGGTCTCCGGTTCGAGTCCGGGCGACGCCAATTTTGTTTTATTTTTCATTTTCTTTAATTTTTTTTTTCTATAAACTAAACTGAACTTTTAAAATTTATTGTTCCAGTTTTTTTTTTCTAAATATTAAACTTAATATGTATAGGATTAATACAATAATAACATTTGCTACATTATTTTGAAAAATAATGAATATGCATGATGTTGTAAAAATGTATTTACTAACTGACTTTTACTTTAATAATCATAAACGATCAAGATTCTTGAAGTTCTCAGTCTTAAATATAAAAACTTGTTTAGTAAAAACCTAAAATGATGTGTAAATTAATTTATGAGAAAGTTTTTCTTCTTATTATTTTCATCTTTTATATGTATTAATAGAAAAACTTGTTCATCCATATCCTAATATGTTATTTTAAGAAACAACTTTCTATACATTATATATTGCATTTCCTTTTACACTATTTTTAAGACTGTTGAATACTATTTTTTCACTAGAGAACTTATTAGCCTTAATGAAATATCTGTTTCTACAATAAAAAGATTCCTTTTGTTATTAAATATATTAATATGTACCACATATAATATTTAACTAATATTGTTTCAAAAAAAGTGTTTAAATAATATTAAAAGTGGTACTTCATTTACAATTTTATGAATATTTATATTATTCACAATTAATATAAAATTCAAGTGTATAATACTTTTACTCTATAATTAATCACCAGTTTTCTATCTTTGAAACTTGACATTTTTCTTGGCATCATTAATCTACTTGGTTACACACCCTTATGATTCAAGGCATTACTTTCTTAAAGCTCACTATATTTTCAATCTTATGAATGACAAAACCCACACTTTCGTAGAAAACTTTGAGAATAAAATGCACTATTCTCACTTGGTTAGATGAAGTGAATAATAACAATCTGAGCTTGGAAATGTTTGTCTATGCCAAAGAGCACTATTTTGTGTAATTATGTATATTTTGTATATAGTTTGAGATAATCTTATTATTCTCATTTTAATATATTCTTTATTGCTTATAAAAAAATAATGTTATTTTTAGTATTTTGATAATTTATTTTTAAAAAAATATATAATTTTAAAAATGATAGTATAAAACTGAAAATTAATTTAGAAATATAAATAGTGTAAAAATGATGACATAACTATAAAATTTATTTACATCACTATATTTAACATTTAAAAATGATTGAAAGCAGACAAAATAGATTTCATCAAATAATGTCTCTTTTAAAGTTTGTAAATTAGAAAATTGAGACTAAGACTTTTATCAACTTCACTAAATCATCCCATTGTCATTAGTTAGGCTTTTATGTAACTTTTGGGTGGTCAAGAATATCATATTGAACTAAACACAAACGAGACTCTTTTTGCCACAAGGTTATAGGGTGTGTGTGTGTGTGTGATATAGGAGGGACTTATTCAAGATGCAACAAGTTTCATATATGCATTAAATATTGCTATGTATTAGACTTTGGGTTGCTTGGTATATGGTTGTGTCTTGTGAGACATCATAGGCGTTAAGGTCTTTCTTAAAACCAATTCAAGATTTGTTCCCCATTTTACTCAAAATGGATGCTGTAGTAGCCACTTTTTGTGTTCATGGTGAGGGAATTTGATCATTAACTTAATCAATACAATGCAAGTCAAACCTTAAAAGAAAGAAGTGTTAAACATATTTGAAAAGTTCATGCTGTCTTTTCCTTTTATTAGCATTGATTCTTGGATTTGGCTAGGATATAAAACCCTTGACATATTCATGTATCCTGATTTTTCTTTGTCCATATATATCTTGCCTCATTTACTTGAAAAAAAAAAACAAAAGAGGTATAAAAGAAAAAAAAAAAAAGGAAGAATTCAATAAATATCAAGTTAAGGAGGCTTGTAAGTTTTCTCTTTTTTTCTATTTCAATTCTAACTCAATGCTATCATATCTACAACCATTAAGTACACATATCCTTC
>Ga0209700_105666_pt1 | contig 20662 bp, 6 predicted proteins | sample SiratroredBW_FD_187528 | JGI IMG/M metagenome (GOLD analysis project Ga0209700, IMG submission 187528) | Root nodule microbial communities of legume samples collected from California, USA - Siratro red BW (SPAdes) (version 2) | ecosystem: Host-associated > Plants > Roots > Nodule | place: USA...
TTTTTTCTAAAAAAATGGTTTCATCTTTTCACATACGTATTAGTAAAGAAGTGGGGACCACCCTGTATTTTATTTAAGTAAGTTTGATAGGTTGTGTAACTTTTGGTAATTTTTACATGTATGTGGAGCACCATCTTAATATCAGACCATCTTATTTTGATCACTCCATTTTATTTTATTTTTCTTTCTTTTCTTTTTACAAAACACTTGGATAAAATTTTTTTTTAAAAAAACAAAACTTAGTTTACTTTACTCAAAGCCCAGGCTTTTAAACCTGACACCTTACCCTAAGCCCAGGCTTTAAACCTGACACCTTACCCAAAGCTCAGTTATTAAACCTGACGCTGCCTCTCAAAGCCCAGGCTTTAAACCTGGCACTGTACCTCAAAGTTCAGGCTTTAAACCTGGCACCATTGTTCAAAGTCCAGGCTTTAAACCTGACACTGTTTCCCAAAGCCCAGGCTTTAAACCTGGCACCATTGCTCAAAGTCCAGACTTTAAACCTGACACTATTTCCCAAAGCCCAGGCTTTAAACCTGGCACCATTGCTCAAAGCCCAGGCTTTAAACCTGGCACTGACGTCATTCACTTACCCTATTTTCAAACACAAACTTTCAAAAGTTTCAAAAAATATCAAACCAACTAACAATCTTATCATCAAAGAACTACGTAACCCTGATTCTCTATCCTTGATAGAGATACGTAGGAACGAGGTCAAATCCTCGTCGGGCCCTTCCTTAAAAAGAAAATAGATATTTGTTTTGTTATTATTTGTATTTTATTTTTGTTTAGGAAATTATTATTTGTATTTTTTTTAGGAAAGATAAATATTTAGAAAAACCACATTCTTTTATTTTATTTGTTTAATTAAAGATACCGTCTTTTGACGGGCGTTGTGGGGTGCTTGTACCTTCCCCACACGTAACCGACTCCCGGACCTGAAATCTGGTTTTGCGAACTTGCCTTATCTTGTTTTTGGTTTTTCGTAATTTTCCTTTAATAAATTATGGTGGCGACTCTACTATTTTGAAAATTAAAATGATTTTTGTTCGTCGTTTCCGTCGTGACCCTGGTTGCGACACTCCTCTTGCATTTCGAGCTTCTTCATCATCCAGTAAATTTGGAGCTGAATCATGTGGAGAGTTTGCATCTTCACCATTTTCTTCATTTTCAATCTCATCAACTTCACCTTCACTCTGCTCATCACCCCATTCTAAATTCATCAACACTTGCTCTTCATAACTTTTGTCCCAGTCCCATTGCTTTTCTTCTTCAAAGATTACATCTCTACTAATCACAATCCTTTTTGCAGTCGGATCATATAGTCGATAGGCCTTAGATTCTTCACTAACTCCCAACAAAACACAACTGAAACTCTTGTTCTCCAACTTGGTCCTTTTTGCATCTGGTATGTGCACATGTGCTACACATCCGAAAACTCTGAAATGATCAACAGAGGGCTTCACTTTACTCCATGCCTCCTCAGGTGTAACATCTTTAACAGCTAGAGTAGGGCACCTATTCAGCACGTATATGGCCCAATTCACAGCTTTGGGCCAAAAGCTTTTTGGCATCTTCTTTTCTGATAACATGCATCTGACCATATTCATCACTGTACGATTCTTCCGCTCTGCCACTCCATTTTGTTGAGGAGTGTATGCTGCTGTCAGTTGTCTCTGAATACCATGCTGCTTACAAAACTCATTGAATTCTTCAGAATTGAACTCTCCTCCTCTATCCGTGCGTAAGCATTTAATGAACATACCAGTTTCTTTTTCAATAAGTTTCTTAAAGCATTTAAACATGTTAAATGCCTCAGACTTCTCATTCAAAAGATAAATCCATGCCTTCCTACTGAAATCATCAATAAAGCACAAGGAGTACCTTTTCTTGCTATTAGAAGAAGGAGAAATTGGGCCACAAATGTCTGCATGAATAAGTTGCAATTTCTGTGAAGCTCTCCATGAGCTTTTCTTTGGGATAGGATCTCTATGTTATTTCCCTATCATGCAGTCTGTACAGGTCACAGTAGAGGTAGAAAGTTGTGGAAGTCCTTGAACCATTTCCTTGAACTGTAAGGTTCTTAAACCCTTATGACTTAGGTGACCAAACCTGCAATGCCAAAGGTGGGTAAGATCTGAAGTGGTACTATAAAAACATAAGTTCTTCTCTGGTTAAGACTTAGCTAACACGATGAACATCCGATTGGCTGTCATTGTTGTTTGAATTATGATTCCCTTTTCTGGATGGTAAATTCTGCACCTTCCTCCCTGTATTAAGATTGCAAGGCCTTTCTCTTGTAATTGTCCGATGCTCAGAAGATTGTTCTTCAGTTCTGGAACAAAGAACACTTGAGTGATCACATGGCTAACTCCATTGATGTGTAACCTCACTTTTCCTTTCCCAAGTACACTCATTCTGGTGTTGTTGCCTAGTTTTACTGTTTGCTGATATGCATCATCAAGTTCATAGAACAAAGCTCTATCCCCACACATGTGATTTGAGCAGCCTGAATCCAAGAACCAAGCGTCTTCCCTTTTGGCACCACTCATTTCAACATACGACATCAGAAGCATTTCTTCATGTTCATCCAACTCTGCATAGTTGGCTTCCTTATCCTTGATTTGACACTCATATTGATAGTGGCCAAGCTTATGGCACTTGTAACATTCAATAGTTGCTTTGTTGAAAGATTGACGCCCTCTTCCTCTGCCTCTACCTTTGAACGGAGTTCTGCCACGGCCTCTTCCTCCACTTGTCTCCTCATATGACACCTTGAGGACTTGTTCTTCTACATTCTGCTTATGGAACTTTTGTTCATGAACTATCAATGAACTCTGCAATTCATCAATAGAGAGCTCATCTATATTCTTAGACTCCTCAATTGAACAAACTATGTAATTAAATATGTCAGTTAAGGATCTAAGAATCTTCTCCACAACGGTCACATCACTCATCTGTTCTCCATGCACACGCATCCGATTTGCAATTGACAGAACCCTCGAAAAATAATCTGTAACGGTTTCACCAGTCTTCATCTCCAAGGTTTCGAACTCCTTTCGCAAGGCTTGAAGAATTGACCGCTTCACTCTTGCATTTCCTTCATACTTCCTCTTCATAGAGTCCCAAATGTCCTTCGAAGTGTCCTTTTTTAGTATGGTCTCAAGAATTGTCCTGTCAGTTGTCTGAAACAGGTAGTTCTTCACCTTCAGGTCTTTTAACTTCAACTCATCGACCCTCTTCTACTGCTCCTCAGTCATAGCTACTCCAGCTTCTGGTTCTGAATAACCAGTCTCCACCAAGCCCCAGTATTCCTTTGACCTTAAGAAATTCTCCATGAGCATACTCCAATGGTCATAGTGACCATCGAAGCGGGGAATTACTGGTTGGACAAAAGTTCCCTCACTTGTCATCTCTTTCTGTTTGGAAGTCATTTAAAGTCTGCTACTTTTCTTTCTCAGGCCCAGTGAGGGCTCTGGTACCAGATTGTTGTGAACTAAAGGATTAAGAAAATGAATGCTAGATCAAATGCTCAGAACAATTGGAGGAAATGACTTGCTTTATTGAACAATAATCTTGGCTAATATATAGCCTTACGAGAACTAATCGAATACAAATAACAGCCCACAAAATGTGGTAGAGTGCAGCATGAAACAGTCAAACTAAGTACTAGTCTCCCAATATAATAGGGATTTAATTAACAGAAAAACAGAACTAAAGAATCCTGATCCTATCCTTATCAAATTGTGCATCCGCTTACTAAAGGATTCACATGTCTATAAGTAATTGACTTGTCAGGAAAAAAAATAAGACTAAAGTCCATCAATTAGTTCAATAATGGACATCTATCTTTACATCAATGATGATCTCATATAATAGAGTTCTATAAATAAGAAGTCGTCGACTAAAATACACCTATAAATAAGAAGTTGTCGACTAAAATACACCAACTGATTTGAATAAATGTTATGTCTCATTCCTAAGACAGACACCTATTATAAATTGTGTTAATGTATGTGTATTATTGTGCTTAATTTTTAAAACCTAATTATGGATGTGAGTCACAAAATACTCTTTGAAGGTTCACCTAATGGATGTAATGATGAGATAATTATTGTGAAATATGGATAAATCTCATAATGACACTCATAAAACAAGATATAAATGTACAAAAATAGTTAGCTACAACCACATATTAGAACTTACTTAAAATAAATACTAATATTATATGTTATTTTACTAAAATTTAGTTAAAAAAATATGTAATTCAAGATAACTAAGTTTCTAAATTTCCTCAAATAGAAATTTATATGTACTGAATACAGACTCAAACTCAAAAGGTTTAATATGTTAAAATATGGTATTTAAAAAATACAAAATGTACTATTAATTGTGTTTGAGATTGTTAGAAGTATTAGTATAATTTAAAAAAATAATTAAATTTTAATCTCATTACTAGTATTTTTATAAGTCAGCCTTACTTTTATGAGTGAAATGTTCCTTTTGAGAGTAAATCAGTATACTTTATTACACTTATTCTGTTTTTAGCTAGATTTATTATTATTTATCCTTTTTTACCTTAAAGATAACATTTGATGGGCTTCAATTCAAACTCTTTTTTAATTTATTTTTTATTTATAATTTTTTTATCTTATATTGTTCTTATTTGTTATATGAATTATTTTTTTGTTAAATTAATTTATTCATGTCTCTATTTTTTTTCACTAATAATATAATTATCTAAAAATGCATGAGAATGGACTCACATACTTCAAACCTATAAATTATTATGTAACCCTCACCTTCTAGCCTAAGTGTGGTCTTTCAGACATATGAGTGGACTTCTACAAATTGAAAAAAATCTACAAAATTATGAAAAAAGAATTATCTCTAATTTAAATATCTCATAAAAAATAAAAATTTATTAAAAATACAATTATTAAAATAAGAACTTAAATATTAATGCTTTATTATTTATTGTAATTAAATAAAAAAGAAAATGTTCATTAAATATAAATTCGAATACAATATTAATAAAATAATAAATAAAAAATTTCAATCATTTTTGTTACATAAATATTATTTATAATAAAATGTTTGAAAAATAATGCCCATTATTATATGGAAGACCTATGCATACCGACAGATTAAAATATCCAAACCTACTCCAATTTTTTTTTATTGCTGCATTGTCAACCTCGAATTATTATCTATGATAGAGAGATTGAATTTTTGCTACATATTCATTTGTTTATTATGCTATTGACACATTTTTAAAATAAGTTGCTAGAAAGGCTATATATATTTTTTAATGAATAAAAGTAAATATAATGTTGATAGTTAATTTAGTTGTTTTTTTAGCAATTTGTGTAATGTTTAGTGAAATAAATTTAATTAATTAAGGTCATGCTGAAAAAATCTAACCAAGAACCACTTTAAAAAAAAAAAAAAGATAAAAGCAAAAAGGTGCAAATAAAAATTTTACAACGGGACCGACTCCATTAACATTTTAAGACATTATATAAATCTTTTTAAATGACAAACAAAATTCTACAAAAACGAAAAGAGTTTCTTCTATTTTTGTCATTAAAAATATAATCAAATTATTACTCAAAATTTTTTAATAATAAATATTTTTTAACATGTATATTGTATAATTTTAAAATGAATAATCTCATATAAATCCTTATTATAAACAATTTGAACTAAATAAATACATTATTGATAATTAAGAAGAAAGTATTGACTTTTAATGTTGTATTAACTTAGACGGAAAGATAAAGATATTAGTTATTTGAACGTATTGATATGTGAAGAAATGAAAGTAAAGATATGTGAAATAATGATTTTATGATGTCTAAGTGAATTGTAAAACCAGAAAAAAGAAAAAAAATAGGTAACACATAAAAAAACAAATTATCATCATTACATTTTTTAGTATATATGACTAAATAATAAATTATATTATAATATAATTAATTATATGTTATATTTAATTAATCATAATATATTATCTAATATGGTTATTGGTTTTTGATCTTGAAGCTTATTTTTTTATGTCAGTATTAATATCTTTACATGATTTAGTTTTTTTGAAGTTTTCTATCTTTAGTCTTGAAATTTGGTATAAGATGAGAATATATTTACAAAAGATATTTATATACTAAAATTAATTTTTTTTTATGTCAGAGGTTACAGGTTAAAGAATAAAATAAAACTACCTTTCTATTTACCTACTTTGATTATTTATGTTAATTTTTAGAATATGATTGATTTAACATTCATTTTACTGATTGTCAGATATATAATATAAATAGTTAAAATCTTAAGATAGTGTATATATATATTATATATGATTTAAATAAAATTATAAAAATGTATGATTGTAATTTTTTTTGTATTGACTGTACACTTTCTTAACTGGATGACTTCAATTTAAACTTAATTTTAGTTAAAAGTTAATACAATTAAATATGTGTATTATCATTAATATTATTTAATTAAAATGAATGTAATTGAAATTCAAACTAAATTTCAAACCTAATCAATAATTAATAGTTTTTTTATCATTAATACTAACTTGATTGATATGAGTTTTAAATTCAATTAAAATAAAACCACCATCAAGTTAAAATTAATCCAGTTAGTCAAATTCAATCAAGAAACAAGAGTATCCTTTACTACACTATTAATATTCTTGATTATATTAAAGGAGTTTCAATTTCAATAAAAAATAAAATCAAACCAAATCACTTTTAATGTAGATCTGTTTTATAATATCTATCAAGTATATTCTTTTACTTGTTTTCTTTAAATATAATATATATATATATATATATATATATATATATTTAAAAAAAATATAGAATTCCTATTATCATTTCATAATTTATAATTTTGTAAACTTGTCATAATTTTATCTATAATTTTGATTTTACTTACTTTATGAAAAAAAAATAATAATAATAACCTTTAAATCTCTTATTGAAAACATCTTTTATATATATATTTGCACAGGGACTCTAAATCACAATTATATATCACACAAGTACCTCCCTCCTCCTTATATTATGAAAAGAAATAACATGAGATGGACCGACTTCAGTGAAGTCGTTGAATTAGCGAAACTCAATTCAATTCAAGAAAAACTAAATGTAATAGATATGGACCGAATCTTCCCCCATATGGAAAGTATAAGTAAACAATCTTTCAATTCAATTGGATAACTCCACCAGGAATCATGTAATAGATAGTCCAATTCGGTAGAAAAAAAGCTCCTTAGAGTAAATTCAATAATAGATAACATATAAAATAAAATAACAATAAATAATATTAGAAATAAGTTAAAAAATAGTAATAATTATTAAATAAATTTATATAATAAAAATATAAATAAAATTATTAATAAATAGCTAAATAATAATAAAAAATAAATAATAAAGTAACAAGAATAAATATAATTGTTTATAATAACAAAAAAATAATTTATATAATAAATAATTGCATTAATTATAATAAGAAAAATAAATATAAAATAATGATATTAATAAAAATACATTTTAATATTTACTTATTTATAATAATAGAAATAATTTAATCATTTATAAATATATTATTTTAAAATAATTAATAAATTTTTAAACAATAGCAAAGTCTTAAACAATAATTATAACAATAAAATATTAAAAATAATAAAATTGTAGAATAATAATAATAATAACAAAATATATTTATAAAATAATAATTTTATTTTAATTTCATTTTATTTTAAGAAAATATTTTTCTTATAGTGTAGATATATTTTTATATTGAATGTTAGATAGTTTGTAAGTATTTTTCAATCAAGAAAAAAAATACTTTAACTGAATGTAAATAATAGATATGAATAACTTATCCATATATATTCTAAATTTATTTTAAATATAAAAATAAAATAATAATCTTATATCAGTATTAATTAATTTTTTTATCTGCAACACCCGTCAATTACTCATAAATTAAATTTTTAGAAATTATTTTTTTCATTTCTTCTCATTTTCTATTTTTTTTCTCTTAATTTAAATATTTTTTATATTTTTTTATTCTTGTTTTTTTTTTTCACTCTCAAATCCACTTTTTCAATTTTTTTTTCACTCTCAAATCTACTTTTTCAAATAACAAAAACTAAATGTTGAAGTGTGATTTAACACAGTAAAATAAGTTTGGATCCGCAAAATGAGGTGACACGTGACAGTGACATTGACCTAGAGACCAGGCTTTGTCTGCCATGTTTATGCAATGATCAATGCTCTCAACTCCCACATGCAAATAATATTCATTCTTCCAATATCAAAACCTTTAAATTTAAAATCATTATACTCTCATCATAATTTACACTATTATATATATAATTATTTTAACGTAATAAAATATAAATATAAATATATATAATTATTTTTCATCATAAATTTATTTTTTAACAATAAAAACTTATTTTCTTATTTAATAAAATACATAACTGCACAACATCTCTATTACAGACATAATTATACAACTTCTTTATTCATAAATAAATATTACATTTATTTCTTATAATAAAATTAAATATTTTATTGCGATTTATATTATTTTAACGTAATAAAATATAAATAAAAAGACAGGGAAGCATTATTTTTTGCTAATAATAAAAAAAAAAAAATATATATATATATATATATATATATATATATAACTTTTATATTTTAACTGATAGAAATTAAATAAATAATTTTAATTTATTGATATTTCTTACACTTATACTTAAATCTATTCTGTGTTTTTAGTTATTTCCCCTTAACATTTTTTTTTTGCCTGTATTTAAATATATTATATACTTTCACTTCAAAATAAAATAAAATGTTTACTTTATTTCCATTTTTTATTTAACGGATAAAATATATTTTTTTTAAATTCATCTTACGGTGTTATGAATAATTTTTTTACATTTTTATTTCCTTGAATATATCTTCTGATTTTCTTAAGAATATTACAAATCTGTTTAAATAAAAAATTTTGGAAAAAATTTAAGAATTAGTAAATTAAAATTAGTTTACTTGTAAGTTAGTATAATTTATCTAAAAATAATTTTAAATTATAAAAAAATTAATTTTTTAACTTTTCTTTTAATAGTTAATCAATATAATTTTCCTTTCTTATTTTTTTTCTTTATTTATTTTTGTCTTATATACCATAAGTTTGTAACCGGTCCACACTGTCTATGTAGGTTCTTCTAGAGAATGTCAATGACATTCCATGAATTATTTGTAGAATTGATTTGATGTTATTTGTGAGGATTATGTATTTGATTAAAGTTGTAATGATTTGTTGGGAAAACTTTGAAAGAGAGAATAAGGTGTGAGATTAGGAGAAAATAGTAGATTTGTGGAGATTCTTTTGTAAATTATTAATTTATCCTTATATCTTTATTTTTATAGTTATTATTAAAATTAATAAATAATTTTTTTAAATATTTAATATTTCAAAAAAATGATTTATTTTTATTTGCTCAACTAATTATTTTTAACCAACAAATTATATTTTAGAAAATTCACTTAAAGAGAATTTTGATATTATATTAAAAAAAACATACAATCTTATTAATTCAATTAATGAATCGCATATATGGATAAAATTTCTACTCAAATTGTGATTTCATTAAACAAAATTAATTCATTTTTCATGTATTTTTATCTTAAATTACTCCAAATTAATCCTCCACAATATACCTCTTCAACTAAGAAAAAAAATTGTGAATATTATTTTTGAGAATTTATAATGATTTCTAGAAAAAAGTTTTTTTAACCTATTAAAAGATTTGTACAAAACATTTAATATTCTTAAAGAAAATTAAACATAACAAAATTAGTATACATATTCATGTTTTTTTAAAGATAATTTAGATTATTTCTTAATTCCTTATAATGAGGTAGGTACGACTTCACAACTTTTATTTGTGTTAATTTGTATACACATTATAATCATAATAGGTTATTAAAGTAAATTTTTATTATAACACAAATATATATATATATATATATATATATAAAAGAGAACATCATAATTGACAATTCACAAGCCAATTCAATATATGATAATCTCATGAAAAGAAACATGTCAATTAATATAGATTACAAATACGTCTATATATGAAAGAATATTCAACAAATGAAATATCAACCAACATCTTTTAGAAAATTCATATTAAGTATGTTATATTAGAAACTAACATCTAATCCAAACCAAGACTTAGATTAACTAGTGAACCTACAAGTAATGGATCAAAGTAAGTTCATTACAACTCAAGTCATACATCTACACATGTCATCGTATAATAACTCTCTCCTCAACTCCTCATCACTTGATATCTTAATCTATGCGACTTAGATTGTTAGTAAAACAAGGGGATCTCTGTTATACCATAGGTATATTTACTTAATACATAACTTAAAGAATGATTCACATATCATTTCAGATTTGTTACCTCACAAAATAAAAAACTTCTACTAACACAATTATAATTTCACAATTACACATATCTTACAGTAATCCATATTTAATATGTTTCAAAACATACAATCATACTAAACTGAAATTTAATACATATTTACAAAAATCTTATGAGTTTTTCAAAATATCTATTGCTGAAAAAATCTGCTCAAAACATAAGATCATCTACAGGCTCCTCTATAATGTCATATGTGTATGTTCCTCTGTAACACACGATCATCATATATCGATAACAAAAACAAAAATACAAATAAAAAAGGGTAAACTAACATATTTAAACAATCTTAGAATATTCAATGAATCACATATCTCAAGCAACATATAAATATATCAAATCATCCCTTACACTCTATTTCATAATGAAAATCCAAACATATGACTTTGACATACATAAAGAAATTCAAATCTACTTTTAGAAGACTTGTACATTGAATAGACCCCGAGATATGCACCTATCATATAACTCTAATATGTCAATCCACACAATCCCCAAGCCAATGAATCATTAATATTGTATGACAATGTTAGTCCCCCTTAGACTTTTTCTGACTAGCTATATTTCAAGTTGCAGTCACCCAATTCAGACCTCCTTCGACTCTCACCACCTAGTAATGATCATCCATTTGATTCTTATTACTAGTAGAGTCAGGATATCAATTATTATTGTATTACTAGTAGAGTCAGGATATCAATTATTATTGAACGAATCCTTAGACAATGCACATCCTAATTGACTTAGACATGGATATTTTCTTTTCTGAAATACTATGCTTAGATCTTAACCACCTCAATCAAAACTTTAACAATATCATACCATAAGCATATATCTGTACTCATATATTCATTCTCTTTTCAATCTCAATCTCAAAAATATCAAGAATTACTAAATCATCAACACTATTCAATTTAAATTATAAATCAATCTATTCTATTCGATCCATAAAATGCATTACAAAATAATTAAACAATCAAAACAGAAAACAAAAAAAAAATAAAAAATTAGCCTGAACAAGAATATTCTAGCTTGAGAAGAATCCCCCTCGCTTGAGCGAAAATTCTCTCGTTTGAGCGAAAACGATCCAAAGAACACTCTAGTTCCAGTGTTATTTTTGCTTGAGCGAAAATCTCCTTTCTTGAGCGAAAATCTTTTCTCACTTAGGCGAAAAACTTCTCGCTTGAGTGAAAATAGACCCAAGAGCATGTCTAAGTTTACACTAAACTCTCTTGAGCTAAATATGGAGAAACATGTTTTATAAAATAGTCAATACTGCATTAATACCCTTAACATCCAAACATTCAATTTGCTCAACTCAATTCAATTTTAGATATTACACTTTCCTATCCTCATTGTTATCAAGCTACCATGAATCTTTACTTAGAGAATCTATTCTTTCTAAACAAAACATAGATCCAATTTGACAACTTATAGTACTTGTCTACTTTCTAATTCAATTTTAAACACAACTATTAGATGTGAAACAATACTCTTCCCACTGCCTTACCTTTTCCATAGCTCCACTCTCACAAAATTTCACTAACTGATTTTAGATAGATACATATATGACCTGAAAGAAACCTATAATTATCTTTAATTCATCAAAAGTTAGTTTAGATGATACATAACATCACATTTATACTACAAACATTCAATTAACAATAACCACATTAGTCACACTTCAATTCTATCATCCAAGTCCATCTATTTCAAATTATAACTACCAAAATTGTCCAACCATTTAAACCATCAACATCACAGTACCAATCATACATACAACATCCAATTCAAACATATGTATATTTCACCCAAAATTTCAAACCTTCAACCTGCAAGAAATTGAATAGATATATTTATCCAATCACCACTACTATCAACTCTTCTAACTTAGAATTCAGGTTTAAGACATTCAATCCATTAAAGAGACAAAAGGAAAAAAAAACAAAAAGAAAAAAAAAATAACTTTTTCAAACTTGAGTGAAGATTTATTTGTTTGAGTGAAAATAGGATAAGTTTCAACTCCATTTTCACTTGAGTGAAAAATAGGAGCAAAAATAGAAGTTAAGTTTCAACTCTATCTTTACTTAAGAAAAAATATCATAAAATCAACTTCATGTAGTAGAACCAAATTTGTTTTCCAAAGTTTTACCTAAAACTAGTTTAACAAGTACAACTTTCAAACAAATTTAAAATGATCAATACCATTACTTGCTCAAATACCATTCTTTACTCATTTCAATTTAACATTGATCATTCAAACTCAATATATATCTTGATTCGCATAAACTCATAAACTAATATATGAAAAACTATAAGAAACTAACTTTACTCATCTAAACCATATTCAAAATTCATTTTGAAAAACTTTATATTTTAACATGGACAATATAGATACTATATCAATATCTCATTAATAGTATTGAATTCAAAACATTGTAAAACAATTTTTTATTAACCAGAAACTTAAATAACATTCTCATCCAATTTCAAACATTTAAATTGTTTTCAAACCAAACATAATCCTTGCATATAAATCAAGATATTGTGATTGTAACGCCCCACAAAATATAAAGCATGCATACAACTAAGTATTTGACTAATCATCATTAAGGTTCATCAGCATACAGTTATCCTTTAATCTAAAATATTTCAAAATCATACATTCAGAATTTTAGTCAGAACTATTTACAATTTTTTTTTAAAGTTTTCAAAATAAGTCTTATCACTATCAGCATCACTCATCCCAAGTGATCCTCTACAGATCCATCTGCCGTGCCATATGCTCTTGTGTCAAAAACACGATCACAAGCAGATATGAAAACACAAACACAACAAAATAAAGATTAACCTAACCAATTTTAAGCAATTCAAAATCATTCAATCAAATGTAAGGTGTAAAACAACACAAACACCTCAGGATCATCCATCTCAATTAATTTCATACATCATTACACACTACAAACTTTACTCTACTTTTGGAAGACTCGTGCATTGATAGATCTGAGATATGCACCTGTCCTACTTCTCCAAGTTGTGAATTCACACAACCTCCACAAAAATGAATCCTCAATCATGTATGATAGGGTTAGTCCCCCTGAGACTTTTCTGACTAGTTATGTTTCAAGCTGCAGTCACCCAGTTCAGATCTCCTCCGACTCTCGCCACCTAGTAATGATCATCTATTTGATTCATATTACTAGTAGAGTAAGGATATCAATTGTTATTGATCAGTTCCTTAGACAATGCACTTCCTAATTGACCTAGGCACGGATGTTTTCTTTCCTGAAAACACTATACCTAGATCTTGACCAACTCCATCTACACTTTTAACAATATCACATTACAATATAGATCTCTACTCATGCATTCATTCACTTTTCAATCTCAATCTCAACCTCCATCTCAAAAATGAAAAAGAAATCACTAAACCATCAATACAATTAAATTTAAATTATCAATTAATTTATTTTACTAAATTCATACATTGCATTACAAAATAATCACACAATCAATATTTTTAAGATTTAACTTTGAAAAGAAAAATCTAACAAATTTCACGTATGTACCTTTTAGATAAAATTTAAAATTACCTAATTTTAAGTAATTAAATATGTCTCATAAAAAAATATAATACTTAAAATGATTTATAATGCATGTAGTATCTTAGATTTCAGGACATGTAAAATATCGTTATATATAAAAAGAAAATGTAAAATATCAGCACATGTAAAAGGGAATAAAAATACCTTTTACACTTTATTCTCTCATAATAAGAAAATGAATAAAAGATTAATGAAAATGTAGAAGGTCTTATCAACAAAAGAAAAAAAATAACATATTAAAAAGTTTACATGCTACCTCTTCAACAAGATGGGACATATGAAGAAAAAAGTGCACCATATATATCACTTTGGTATTTAAAGGAAGGTAACTATGTAAGTTGTTTTTGGAGTCTTGAGTCTTAAGTATGATAAAGGATTCATTTTTGACGATGATGGTCAAAAAATTGTGATAGAGACTATATAAACTTTCAGCGCAATGGTCCAAGAAGAACAAAAGGAGAAATACTCAGACTCAAACCAAATTCACGTTCTGTATGCATCAATTGCGAAATTTTCTCATTAATGATACCAACTACCTCTTCTACCCTTTTGGCTTCACGTTTGCTTTGGATTACTTAATCATAGAAAAAATTGTTAATTCTTCTAATTTTAAACATCAATTCAAATATTACAACTTAACTAAACATTAAGAGATTATCAATATCATTATATTATTGTATAGTTCTCTTTACTACTATTATAACACCTGTGTGGTTAAGTATAGTCATAACATCAATAATACAAATAGTTATTTAAGGATGTTGAACCATAATGATGATTATAATAATTAAGCTATTAATGATTATTGTAGTTATGATAATAGTGATTGTGATTATAGTATCCAATAAAAAAACAATGATAATGTCAGCCAAGTATTTAAGTTAGATTTTAATATCATCTATATATTATTTTTAATGATAATAATTTGGTTATCTAAAACAATTAGATTTCTCATTATTAAATATCATAAATTAGGGTATATGTAGTTGGCGTAGATTGAGTTTTTGAAATTCCTTTTTCTCGAAACTAATGAATTATAATTTTAACGGGTTTGATCAAAATTTAAGATCCAAACCATATAAATAAGATTTATAATTCTTACTCTAATCGAAACCAATAATTCCGATAATTTTTTTTTTCAATTTGAATATATTCTTATTGTTAGTAGATAAAGTTGAACCTTGACCATCTTATCACAAATCCCAATTTACAAGTTCACGGAATTTCCCATTCACCTCATACAACACTCCATTTTCTCTCAATTATGTGTACACAAGTCATTATGACTACAACAATAATCCATTTTTCTTATATAAGACTAAAGCATAGATAGATAAAGGAGACCAAGAGAGTCTACAAGAAGATTCAACCTTTGAAAAATTATCAAACCTTGTTCAACCTTCTTTTAATTTCTATTTAATAAAATTCAAGTCAAATTTACAAAACAAACTCTATATAGTTTTTTTTTTAAGTAAATTACACTTATATTCCCTGAACCTTTTAGAATCACACCTTAAGAAAAAAAAAATTCTAATCAAATCTCTCATCTATTTTTTTTTTTTTAAATTCCATCATCGCATCCTTTTTGAACTTAGACCTATGTTCTCTTGGGTCATAGAAACACTGTACTTACACTGTAAAGAAACTCCTTATAATAAAAGAAATTAAAAATATATGTATAATCTAAAAAAGATGTAAAATTGAATGCAAATGAAAATGGAAGAAACATAATGAGCACGACCTTTGACAACATTAGGCCCCGTGCCGTGTCCGTCATGTAGTTCTTCTGTTCATCAATCCTTTGAATTGCAACTTCCATCAACTTCAAATCATGCCACTTTCTTTACTTTTTTCTTCTTTATCTCTTTAATGTCCTGATTGAATCTTTCAAAGGTTTTGTTTGAATAATACAATTCATAATATAATTGTTTCTCTATTTGTGATTTACGTAACAACAAATATGCATCACCTAAAACTTTTCATTTTCAAAATATATTTTCTCAAGATTAATTTTATTTTCAAAATATAAATTATTAACAAATCAATTTTACTATATATACTGATCGTGTTGATGATGAAAAATAAACTTACAGGATAAAATATAGTTAATTATTGTTTTAACACAACCGATTTTATTACATAGACTAAAATAAAATCAATCCATTTAATTGATTGATCAAATTAAATAACTAATTTTCATACAATATGTTAAAGTTACTCCAGCATTTATTAAGATATTAAATTATATTAACAGCTTAACAAAAACTTATATTAACATTTTTTATTTGATGTAAAGTTGTTGCACTTACATGTGCAAAAGTTAATTTTAGATTAACGGTAGAAAATTACATATAAAAAAGTGATTCATTTTCTACATATAATTTTACTCCTTTTTAAATTCATAAATATAAGAATAGGTTGCTAATTGTAACATCCCATAAAATAAGATTTTATTAACACAATTATAATTTCACAATTAGACTTATATACTAATATGAAATTTAAAACATATTTATAAAATATCATCAATCCTATAAGTTTTTCAAAGTATAACTAAATCTCATAAAGTCTGCTAAACTCAAAACATCTTCAACATGTACTTATACAAGATTATCTACTTCCTACCACTCACGATCATTATAGATAAAAAAGAACAAATGCAACACAGAAAAAAAGGTAAGCTATCAGATTTTAAACATATCAAAATCATTTATTTTACTCAATTTCATTCACAATTTCAACTATATGACTCTGACACATATCAAATAACTTGACTCTACTTCTGAAAGATTCGCGCATTCGAGATATGCACCGGTTATACAACTCCAAGCTGTGAATTCACACAACTCCCAAACCAATGAATCATCAATCTTGTATGACAAGGTTAGTCCCCCTGAGACTTTTCTGAGCAACTAAGTTCCAAGTTCCGGTCACCCAATTCATACCTCCTTCAACTCTCACCACCTAGTAATGGTCATCTATTTGATTCCTATTAGTAGTGGAGTCAGAATATTAATCGTTATTGATAAGATCATTAGACAATGTACATCCTAATTGACTTAGACAAGAGTATTTTTTTTTCCTGAAAATACTATGTCTTGATCTTGACCATTTCAATTAACACTTTAACAATAGCATATCATATGCATATATCTCTACTCATGCATTTATTCACTTTTTAATCTCAATCTCAAAAATATCAAAAATTATTAAATCATTAGTACTATTTAATTCAAATTATAAATCAATCTATTATATTCAACCCTTAAATTTCATTACAAAAGAATCAAACAATCAAAACAGAAAAAAAATGTTTTTTTAACTCGAGCGAGAATATTCTAGCTTGAGCGAGAATCCCCTTCACTTCAGCAAAAATTCTCTCGCTTGAGTGAAAATCAACATGAGAGCACTCCAGTTTCAGTGCTATTTTTGCTTAAGTGAGAATACCCTCAATTGAGCGAAAATCTTTTCTCGCTTCGACGAAAATCTTCTTGCTTGAGCAAAAATCAACCTATGAGTAGTCCTAAATTTTCACTAGAGCCGTATGAGTAAGAAGCTTCTCGCTTGAGCTAAATATGTAGAAAACAAATGTATTTTTAATTTTCAAACTGATTTCAAATTTAATTACAATTCTAGGCTTATCAATTATATCAATTTGTCATGCATTCTTCATCAAGAATGCATTCTTCATCAAGAATTATATTTTCCCCAAAACAAACCATGAAATGAAATTTGACAACCTAACTTATCCACATGCTTTTAAATCATTTGTACATCAAAACAACTCAATATGATAACTCTCAACACAATAAAATATGAAAATCCAAAACTCTATTAGAGAGTCTCAGAGAACCTATCATGTACAACACCAACTAAAAACATCTCACTCAGTTCCCATACTGATTTTCAACATGTTTATCAATTTAAAGCTGCATTATCATTCAAATTGGTTCAATGCCCTTTTCTAAACAAAATTCAAAGGAACAAATTAGGTTATCCTTGTATTTTTTAGCAGTTGAAGCTCTTTGTGAGTACTTAACTATCTAATTTAGTAAGGGAAATTAATTTTACTTCTCAATAGTACCTTAAGCTAGAGGATCAGGATGTGAAAGTGACGTGGTCACAAGTTCTAAAATTTCTATTTAGGAATTGTGAGGATGTGTAATATAGATATTTTACTTGTATGTAGATATGTTGAATTAAGCTGATGATTGAAGTATGATTTGGTTTAGTTGTTGTGAATGATTGTGTTGAATGAAAATCAATTTACAAAAATGTGATTTTTGTTTATTAAAATATTGGTTTCTCTAATCTTTAGTTAAATGATTGAAAATATCCTTTACTTTGAATTGGTTGAATTGAGTGTGAATTTACTTGAGTAATTGTAAATTTTGAATATGATCAAGTGATTCAGGTTGGGATTGTAGTTTTCTAAACTAGTAATAAAGAATTTGAAAAACTCAATTTGAGGCACTTGAACCAACTTTAGAGTTCTTCAGAATTATGCAGACTCGCTAAGAAAAATTCACAATTTTGAAAACTCGAGAGGACTGGTTGTTGGATGAATTTGGTCCTAGTGGTTTAGTTCATGGACGAGCCTGACATTCGTTGGGCGAATTTGGTCCTAGAGCTTGGTCGTTGGTTGAGAATGCATGTTTTGCACAAGTGATTTGTGATTGTGAGATGTTTTAGTATGTTTTAAAAGTCAACTTTTTATATGATTATATAGTATATTGAGGTGTTGAATGAATTATGAACCATGTTGTGGATGACATCAATTATCTCATGACAGAGACCAAGTGGGTCAAGTCACAATCAAATCGTGGCATTTGGACTGCTATGCTCTTAAGTAGAAAAATTTGTGTCGTGACTAATGATTATAATTTTTTGCCTAATAATAAGTCTTCGATCCAACAATTGGTATCACAGTCAAAGTCACGAATTTGATTTCCAATAAAATAATTGAGATAGAGTTTTTTATTTTCTTTTGATATTTTGATTTTTGTAATATATATATATATATATATATATATATATATATATATATATATATATATATATATATATATAAGTTCTTACTTTAAAAATCCAATATAACGTAAGACGTGAATTGCAATCCAAATTAAGTTAAAAGGCTATAGTGAAATTCATCGCCCATAGGTTTTATATAATGTTATACATAAAATATTTTAATTAATAATTAATGAAATGTATATTCATCTCTTAAACATTTGTGTAAATAATGATATTATGGAAGATACTTTTTATATGGGTGTCCTATTGGCGCATATGCAATAAGTGATTTATGTCAACAATCACACAGAGCACTGAATTTACAAAGTCATAGTTCATAAAATATTGCAAGGCATCATATTCTTTGATATGGAAAATGTTTTGCTGGAAAAAATACTTGGCATAAACTTTGCACTAAATTAGTTGGGAAGGATTAAAAGTCCACTAAATGAAAAGATGCCATTATTTACTTCTTAAAATAACTTATATATAAAAATAAAAGTATTCTAAAAGGTGAAAGTACAACTTTCAATATACATCATATATAACTAACATATTGACTTGATTCATTTCATCATCTTATATTTACATACTCAAAACCCATGCATTAACACATAATTATTAGAGTCCCACCATAACAACACATAGAATAAACTAACAGAAAAATAATTAAAATACATACTTTAGAGTACTAGTTTTTATGCTTCATTAATGCGAATTACTTTACATCTCATTAGTACTTACATCTCATTAGTACATTTTCATAATAATCTAGATTTTTGTTTAATTTGCAACGAGTTATAACTTCTTATGAATAGTTTAAAAGGTTTTAATCAACTTAATTGTAATTGATTGGATTATAAATAATGTTAGAAACATTATCTTATATAATGTGATCCATCAATTGTCTTAAAAATAAGAAATAATGAAGCGTTATGATCAATTTTCAAAATAAGTTCATTCTTTTTAAACTGTGATGCATTTTTCCTGCATCTTCATGAGTTCTTCCTTGCGCCTTATATTTTGTAAAATACAAAAAATATATTTTTAACGATATAATCCGAAATATAATTTTTATGTTCTAAATTATACAATTTAAAATATAATTTTTTTATATTTGAAATTATATAATTTAGAATATAAATCGTTTTTATTTTAGATTTTACAATTTAAAATATATATTTTATTTTAGATTATATAATTCAAAATATAATATTTTATAATTTAAAATATGATTTTTTAATTCTAAATTATAGAATTTAAAATAAAAAAGGTTAGGAGTAGAGAATTTATTTAATTAATAGTTATTTTACTAAATCTACGGAAGTGTATAAAGAAAATATGGAGGTGCAAAAACAATGTATCTTAAATTGTATATAGTTGAAAGTAAAAAGAAAAAAAGAAAAAAAAAAAACTTTAGAAGCTTAGTTATGCACATACAACAACCGCTGAATCCATAAATGTTATTGTTTCTCTTCAACATATAACAATTTTAATATTTGAATCCTTGTTAAAAGTAACTAATATT
>Ga0209700_105667_pt1 | contig 20650 bp, 5 predicted proteins | sample SiratroredBW_FD_187528 | JGI IMG/M metagenome (GOLD analysis project Ga0209700, IMG submission 187528) | Root nodule microbial communities of legume samples collected from California, USA - Siratro red BW (SPAdes) (version 2) | ecosystem: Host-associated > Plants > Roots > Nodule | place: USA...
TTGTAAATTTTAAAAAATATATATATATATATATATATATATATATATATATATATATTAGAATAATAACGAATAATAGGAATATTTAGTTTGGTTCAGATTTAGAGAGATGGTCTCAGCATTCAGTTTTGAGTACTGGGTTCATATTAAAAAAATGATTTTAACAAATTAGTTTTGGATACTCGATTTAAATTTAGGGAGATGATTTTAGCATTCGGTTTTGGATACTTGGTTCATATTTAGAAAAATGATCTCAGCATTCGGTTTAAGGTACTCAATTCATATTTAGGGAAATGATATTAACAAGTTGGTTTTGGGTACTTGGTTCAAATTTAGGAAAATGATCTGAACATTCAGTTTTAAGTACTCGGTTCATATTTAGGGAAATTATCTTAACAAGTTGGTTTTGGGTACTAGGTTCAAATTTAGGGAAATTATCTTAGCAATTTGATTGTATGTACTCAAGTTGTATTTAGAGAGGTGATCTCAGCATTTGGTTTTGGGTACCCAACTCATACTTAGGAAGATGATCTTAACAAGTCAGTTTTGGGTACTCAACTCATATTTAAGGAAATGATCGTAACAATTCGGTTTTGGGTACACGACTTAGAATTTGGACATGATTCATGAGGTCGAATTTTAAAGACCAATTCTTATAATGTGCGTATCTCTCTAATACAAGCAGTGGAATCTGAACACATAAGATATGTACCCATAAAGATCAGTTATAAGCTAGTTTTGTTCTAACTTTAATTTATTTTAAATTCAAGTCATAAAATAATAATAATAATAATAATAATAATAATAATAATAATAAGGATTAATTATCTATTCGTATTTAATGATCATATAAGGTTAGATAAGCTTGGGTCATTTCTCATCATTTCACCATACCAAGTCAGTTTATTTTTACTTTGCCTCTAACACTTTCTCCATTACAATGTAACTAAATTCAACCCAAATGAAATTATAGTAATGATTACAAAATGCACTAAAAATAGATGATCTCTGGTCATAAGTTCGAAGCCAAAAAATAGTAAAGAAATAAGAAGAAGTTCCACATGACGTTTACAACACTTGTATATTGCTATTTATTTCCGATCTTTCAGTGAGGTATCCCTAAGCCTAAAAAGTTTCTAATTATTTAACAATTTTAAGTTTTTGTTTTCAAGTTCAATATTACTATTTATACTAATTTTAACTTATAATTTCTTTGTATTTTGTGTGGTGATTCCTGTTATTAATTTTCACACATAATTATATTGTGCTTGCTTTATTTGAGTACTTGAGGCTGGAGGATTTATTCCTTAAGGATTTAAATGGGTAGAAGTTCCTTGGCTTGGAGGATGATATTATGATTGTTCATTTATCCTGACTAGTAACTACAATTGTTATCCCTATATTATTTACAAATTCACTGAAATTATCATTCCTATATTATTTATATATTTACTTATGGTGATTTATTCCAAAAAGAAAATTTATCATTTATCACTTTTATTGTTTTAACATGCGATAATGCATATAGATCTCACTTTCCTGTATATAGATCTCACTTTCCTGTTATTTCTTTTGTTCATCTTGATTCTTTAATTTAAGTAAGCAATAAATGTTCCTAAATTTATCCACTCATTCGCTGCCAACATTTCGTGGTATTTATGTGGACACGAATGCACCACCAATGTAGTAAAGAATTCTGAATCTTTTTTCTTGCTCATTCAACTCTGACTTTCATTCAAAGTCTTGAAATTCCCTTGGTTTTGGATGGTCCAGTAGTTGTTACCTTTTTCTTGCCTCCAACATTTCACAACAATCCTCTAAACAATCTTTTTCCTCTTGTATAGTAATATATGAAGTTTGTATTAAAATTTTAATGTATAATTACATAAGAAATATTTATAATTTAATATAGTTCTTTATTATTGTAATATAAACATTTTGTAAAATCTAATTTAATATAATGTAAAATTATGTTTTTTTAAAGCATAAACGAATTAATCTTATTGCTTACATCTCTAATTGTAATTGAAATTATTATAGTGATGGTGGACATTCATTCATCATATTCTTACGCAAACAATTAAACCATGGTATATAAATTTAAATTTATAAAATATACTTGTTAAACCCAGCTGTTCAAAAAAAAAAAAAAAAAACCTTGTTAAACCTAATCTTAAGTTTCTCGAAACCACTTTTAGAATGAAAAATATAATATTCTAAAATTTGTAAATGTGATATTATTATTTCAATTATATTTTTTTACTGTAAATAAAATATAAATTGACAATTGAGTCATTTGGCCACGACTTCTCGCCTCTCAACTATCCAACCTCTTATACTTTTAGCCTCTAGATACTCCACTTTTTGCCTATTTGGTCCTTCAACTACTCGGCACTTGGCCTCTTGGCCTCTTTGTTTCTCAACATTTGGTCACTCGGCCTCTTGGCTACTCGATATCCAACCATCTCGAACTCGGGCAATTATCTCAACATCTTTAATATATATGTGTGTGTGTGTTATTTATTACCTTGAAAATGAAATCTAAAATAAAATTAGATGTCTTAATTATTGGAGGAATACATTTATTTGTCTTATGCTATATTTTAAATTAAGTATATAATAATTATGGATTCAGGAAAATAGAATCCTTTGTTTCATATTATTAATTAATTTGGGACGTCGTCACATTAGAATGGTATCATAGCAGTTCGTCCTTAGGATAACTTGAAGGTAGTGAGTTTACTATGTTTTTTATGTGTGTTTATATTTGATTATAACATAACTACAAAGTTTTAGTTAAATGTTTGTCAACGATTTTTGAAATCATGTTAAATAAATATTATAAATGAGGATTAAAGTTTAAGAAGGAAAGAATCTTGATAAAGTAGTGAGGGTGTACACTCAATACTAAATTAAGATATTTTTGTTTTAATACATTGTTCTGTGTTTAAAATTGTTACTAGGGATCATCTATTTATAGCACATTTTGTAATCATTACTATAATTCCATTTAGTTAGATTGATTCCAATGGTGAAAGTGACAGTGTTAAGGTAAAAATAAACGGACGTGGCATGGTGACGTGGCATAGTGAAATGATGAAAAATGACCCAAGTTTATCTAACCTTACCTTATCTAGACATTACATGCGAGTATATATTTAGTCATTATCGTTGTTATTATTATTATTATTATTATTATGACCTGAGATTTAAAATAATTTAAAGTTATATAGAAACTAGCTTACAACTGATCCTTGTAGGTCAAAGCCGAAAAACTTAATGTTGTAGAAGAAGAAAGTCAAAGCCAGAAGGCTCAATGATCCGGAAACAGAGAGGCCCAACAATGCGGAAGAAGAAAGTCAATGTCGAGAGGCCTAAAACTGAATATTGAGACCATCTTCCTAAATATGAACTGAGTACCGAATTCTGAGATTATTTTTCTAAATATGAATCGAGTGCCTAAAACCAAATGTTGAGATAATATCTCTCTAAATCTGAGTCAAGTGTCTAAAACCGAATGCTGAGATCATCTCTTTCTAAATTTGAACCAGGTGTCTAAAATTGAATGCTAAGATCATTTTCCTAAATACCAAATTGAATAATTAAAACTGAATGGTTAAAATCATCTCCCTAAATACAAACTGAATTCCCAAAACTGAGTGTTAAAATCATTTCCCTAAATACCAAATCAAACACTCAAAACTGAATGGTTAAGATCATCTCCTAAATATGAATCGAGTAGCTAAAACCGAATGCTAAGATCACTTCCCTAACTCCAAACCGAATAGCCACACCCGAATACACACAACCGAATTGCAAAGATCTGAACTGATCTAAGCATTCACATTATTGACTACTTTATTATATATATATATATATATATATATATATATATATATATATATATATAATTTTCTTTAAAATGAAAATTGACAAAAATAATAATGATAATATATTACATTCATATTTTTTAGAATGTTACAAACACAACTTCTCGCGCCTCTTAGCCATTCAACCTCTTATACTCATAACCTCTGGATACTCAACTTTTTGCCTATCCGGTCCTTCAGCCACTCGGCACTTGACCTCTCGACTCTTGGTTTCTCAACATTCGGTCTGTCGACCTCTTGGCTACTCAGTATCCAGCCATCTAGAACTCGGACAATTATCTTAACATCTTCAATGAAAGGAGTATATATATATTTATCTTGAAAATGAAATTTAAAACAAAATTAGATGTCTTAATTATTGAACATCTTCTCCACTAGTCAAGTTTTATACATTTATTTGTCTTCCACTATATTTTAAATTAAGTATATAATAATTATGAGTTCAGAAAAATAGAATCCTTTGTTTCATGAAGTTTATTTTTGTCTTTACTTCATTTTCATGATTTTCTTAATGCCATTAACTTCTCTTTGCTATTTCTTTTAAAATAATATGGACAAAAATAATTGAAAAGCTCATCAGAGTTCCTCAATTTAGCTAAATCACTTGTTAAGAAGAGAAAGTATTTGAGAATCTTTAATCTAAATGTGTCATTTAAGAAAAAAATCATCTAAGATGATTATTTTGCCTAGATATCATTCAAAATGGGTTGAAATTTTGCGTAGGAGAGTACTTCTAGCACGAGTAAGCACAACATGACAAATTATATCACTACTTTTAGCCCTTCCAAACTTAAAAATTTCCTTTTAATAATATAGCTTTGTCCGTTATAAAAACAAATTTTATATATTTAACCTCAAGATTTAATCGTACCTGAACTTAACTTAAACTTATTATAAAACATTAATTAAGAAGATAAAGGTTTTGTTATAAAATACTTAATTAACAAGTAAGATTGTGATTTAATTCTTCTTTTCTTCAACTTACATATGACATAAAATGAAGTGCACTTAAAAAGATAAATATGAGATATATTTTTTTATTAAAAAAATTTTGAAAAAGAAAAACGCACATGATGTGAGGTATTATTTACACAAATCAAGATTAAATACACAACTTTAACTTTAATTTTTAATATTAAGAAAATAATGACTTTATGTGAATTTTGAAGCACTAACTTTTGTTATTATTATTTAAAATTATAAGTGAAGCTGTATTTTTGAATTGCAACACATCTATTAGAGTTAATTAAATTAGTAAAATTTTTGATGGTTTGACACCAATTATTTGATAATTTTATTATGGCCACCACGTGATGGTGTGTTGGTAATAAAATTATTTTTTAGTTAAATGTGCTAATTGTATTAAAGAAATAATATTTTAGGGGTGTTTAACGTAAAATGATTATCACTAGATTATTTTGTAGATGTTGTCGTGGTTAGTTACTGATTTGAAACGATAGTGTTTTGGAATAGAATTTCAGATATGATGTTTTGGAGTGGTAATTGGTCACAAGATCGTAATTCTTTAATAGAATGATAATATGTTTTGATTTGCAGTGAGGTGAGATAATTCGTGGACAACTTCTGTTTTAAATAGCCGTGGTCTTGTTTTTTTCCTTGTTTTGCATCTTAGGTAAGAAAATATCTTAGTCTAGGGTAAATGTTTGATTCTTCCTATTTTGTGACGGGTGAAAAGGGTAGAGGTATATGTGAAAATACAAATTTTCCAAAAGTTTTGAGAACATGAGTCAAATACAAGATTATTTAAAATTGATCTATTTTTTGTAAATTTTCTAAATAATGAATTAGCAGGCAGTTTGTTAACAAGCATAATACATCACCGAGCAGCGTATATATAAATGAACATAAATTAAAATAAAAAAGATCTCGAGATAGCATTTGAAAAGGGAAAATGGCGGGCACATTGGCAGTGATGGAACAATCGGGGAAAGTGAGAGACCAATGGGAGATATCCTTCGCTCGCTTCATCCCCTTTCCTTCTCTTACTACTTCCTCTTCCGATCTCATTCCTCTCCCTCCTCGCCTCCGCACCCTCCCTCCCCGCGGCACCTGGATCTCCTCCTCCTCCGTCGCCTTCCTCCGCCTCTCCTCTCACCTCTCCCACCTCCTCCTCACCGTCTCCTTAAACGCCGCTCTCCTCGTCAGTTCCTCCACTCCAATCTTCTTATAAATCCACCTCTTCAATCTTACATAACCGTTGCGATTGCTTTTTCTTCATTAATAATAGCCTTCAATTTGAATTGTGAACTCACTGTGTTTGAATAATGTGGCAGGAAGAGCACTACGTCTCCAAGCTGCATTTTACGTGGCCTCAGGTGTCGTGCGTTTCTGGATACCCTGCCAGGGGCATCCGAACCGTGCTAGTTAGCTACAGAGATCCCCTGGGCGAGGCATGATTCTTTTTTATCTATTGCAAATTGATTGTATACATTTTTTATCCATCACGACAACTACTAAAATTGCTCAATTCGAAATCAGTTTTGGATTCGGAATCAATTCCTCAATGTGAGAAACGTATGAACATTTACCTAAAATCATGTTGGCTCCTGTTGCAGTGTAAATGACGCATGTTATGAGTGAAGTTGTACATCGTAGCTTATAAGATTTTGTTAATTGGACGTGGAATTTAGTTGGAAACTCGAGTCACTGATGAAAATTCAAACGCGCTATTAGTTGATATTTCAATGTGATTTTGGATAACTCAATGTGAATATGCACTTAAATTAAATTGCGTTTGTCTGATAGAAATATAATGCTTTTTCTTTGGATTGCATAGCAGGAGACTTGTTAATTCCCTCTGTGACTTGTAAACTTTGAAGATACGATAACTCAATGATGGCTCCTTCAATATTGTTAATTTGTCAATTATGTAAGATTAGTAGCAAATTGGAAATACAATGTTGATTCTTGATCTTCTAATTGTAACATCTCGTGGTGGTTCGGTTGTTAGGGTGTGAGTGAATGTGACACTATTATGTGGAGTTTTACCTGGCTAAATTGATTAATGGACAGTTGATGCAAGTTTTACACAGCTAATTTTCCTCTGGCAGATTCAAAAGTTTGCTATGCGGTTTCCATCAATCTATGAAGCAGAGTCATTTATCAATGTTTTAAAGGTAATGGCTGCTTATCATAATTTATAATCACCATTCACAAAAAAATATGCGCAGCCTTGGGGCTGAACGTCTAAGACTGCATCTCCATTGTTAATTCTTGATTGTGTTGCTTCGTAGGAGATTCTGAAAGGAGACAAGGACCAAGAACCTTTGAACACCGACTTTGGTTCTGAAATTTCATCGCAGTCAGAGTTCATGTCAACAAACGAACACTCCTATAGTAGGTATAAAGGAGTTTGCGGGATTGGAGAAATAGGAGGATGTAACTGATTTCTTAGGCCTTGATAGATTGTCAAATAACCTTTCACTGATCTATTTTCTGTTTTTCCACATTTATCTAGAGTGGATATATGTTTTCATTACTCATATTAAGGTGTTAGTTGACTCAGCATGCTTGGAGGAAACATCTCCATAGACACTTTTAGGAGAGAAAAATCAAAAGCTAAAATGAAATTAACTTGTTCATAAATTAAATTTAGCTTATGCCTCAGTTAAATATCAACTTCTGAAGAAGCTAACAGAAAATAACTTTTTCAAGTTAACTTATTCATAAGTTAATTTTGACTAATTGAGAAACTGATTTCTTTTTTTCTTTTTATATTTTTTCTCTTAGAAGTAATTGTGGAGACGTTTCTTCAAACAAACCCTGAATTATGTCGCAGACTTGGAATGAATACTGTGACTTTATTGTATTTGTAGGGCTTCTGAAGAACTGGGCTTTATGACTACGGTTGACAATTACATTCCACAATTGCCACTGTTTGTGGATAATGAGGTGGGGCAACCTTCAGGATCCGAAGCAAAGGGAACAACACCCAGTCACAACTTTGAAGGCGTATTCCCAGCCTTGCCACCCAGTTTTTCCTCATTACTAATGGATTGCTCTCAGAACAACCATGGTTTGTGAGCCTTTTTGTTTTAACCTAATATTTGCTCTGATTTCTATCATAACCTATTTCATTTGAATACAATCATATGTCGCAGCTCAACCAACTGTTTCGGAGGAAATTGAGCTCAAATCCCAAATTGTGGTACATATTTTTGAATTTTGGCAAAGATATTACTGGTTGATGCTTTGATTAATCACATTGATATGATGCTCATTATAATATAAGTTTTCTCTAAGATGCAAATATTTTGAGAGTGCAACTTCTTTACCATTAACATTGATGTTTCTTTCTCTTTGATGTAGAGGTATATGGAAGATTCTTCCTTTCAAGGTAGCAATCCTTTTTCTTATTTCATATTCGTCTCTTACATTGGATAACCATGATGTGCCTTTATATTGAGTTCAATTCAGTGTTTCCTTTCTCCAGTCCTAGGGCAGAATACTAATGGCAAATTCAGAAAGTTTTTATTTTTGTTCGGTTTGAATACGAATCATTTTATGCACCTCGTATCACCGGTAGTTTTAGTTACACTATTTAAGCTTAGGTAGAGGTCATGTGCTAGATCCGTGTACGGTCTTCCAAATTGTGTCCAAGAGATTCCTGATCCATTCTGTTGTCATTAGATATGTTGATTAAGGTGGAGAAAGTTATCAGCGAATTGGGGGGTGATATGTCCCTTCAGTTGTCCACTCCAGGGAATTGAAAATGACTAACTGGCAGCTTAGCATCTCTCCTGCTAACTGCACCTGAAGCACGAAGACCTTCACCACATATTGCCCAACAAATGTACAGCGGACTTCTTTCTTCACTGTGAGGCTAAATTTTTTCTTGGTATCTTTTATTGTTCAGCAAAACAGCAATGTCAGAAGAAAGGCAATGCATGATATAGATCAGTGTTTAGCTAGTGAAAACATATCAAGTGGTTTCTGTTTAAGAAATCTTAGTTAAAGACAATGATCTCAGAATAATTGTAATTTGGTATAGTACAAAAATATTATCAATGTGCTGCTCTCCATTTTTGCACCAGATGATATGGAGTCTAGCAAAATCGAGTCAGTACGCCCCTGTTTTCAATTATGGGCTAAATTCATTTAGAAATTCACCAGTACAAAATTTTCAAGTTATTCTCATCTTATTGTCACTCCAACTATGTGTTTGATTGTTCGTTCCATTGTTTAAAAGTTAAAACGTAGAACCAACCATGCACCAAGTGGATGAGTTGAATATTGATTTTAGGACAAAAGGAAAGGGCTACCTAAACATCAGCTGCTACAGATTTTGCTTAGGATTAGGAGAGTGAAGAGGCAGAAAACTAATTACGTGGAAAGTCCAACATCGAGTAAACAGAGAATAACCTCTAATTTCTTTTATTGTTTAACAGGCACCAAAAGAAGGTATTGACCATCAAATCAGTTAGTACACATAGAAAAAAGATAAAATTTAGATACAGAATCTTCGGGTGCTTGTTATTTTGTCATGGCAACTACTTTCTGCCCCCTATTTTTAAACCTCCACCTCCACATCACAATTGAGTGAAATAACTAAATTGTCCTGCTTCTTCCTCATTGCACTCCACCACTGTTGCTGCCGTTGCCACCGCATCATCACTGCTGCTGAAATAGAAGAGGAGAACGCTGCAAAAGAAAATCTCATCTTGAAAAGTTTTTTCCATAACATAAATATGTTATGGAACCCTCTTTTCGGAACCCATTTCTTGTGTTCTAAAAAGCTTATAGTAGAAAATTCATTCTAGAAAATATATTTTAGAAGATAATTTATACGGAAAGTTTGTTCTCCAAACTTATTCTGGAAAATTTGTTCTGAAATACGTTTCGGAAATTTGTTCTGAAAATCTTATTATGAAAATTTTATCTTATTTTAGAAAATATTTTCCAAAATGCATTTCATATATTCTAGAAAATGTGTTACAGAAGAATGTCCAGATGAGATATTCTAGAAGTCACTTTAAATAAGGGTGAAATAGTGATTTTGAAAAACTACGAGTACATGTTCAAACTGAGGAGGTACAGAAAGCAATTGCTTTTTATCGTTAGAATCAAAGTTTTAATTCAATAAGCATTTTTTTTATCATGCTAGATAGTGAAGGAAAATAATAATTTTGAGTCAAAATAGTATAAATAACGTATAAAGTATTTTACCTAAACTTTTTTCATTGAAAGGTCATGTATGGATACTTTAAGAACCAATTGATACTGAGAAAGAAGAAGAATAGTAAATGTTATTTAGGTGTGTGATATATATCCAGGAGTGTTTATTATGTATCGCTATTAACACAACAATAAAAAGTTATATGCAAAAAAAGAGTTTATGAATAAAAGTATTATTTTAATATAGATTTTATATACATGAGTGATTTAAATAATTCTCTTCAATTTTAAAAATTCATAGATATGAGATCAATTAAAATGAATAAGTCTCTTTAATTTTAAACAATTTATGTATGTGAGATTCATATCAAAAAATATTTTTTATTTACTTACAACTTTTATTAGAAATGTTCCATAAGGTTAAATAAAAACTGGAATGCAAGGACCATGAAGAATCTGTACTAGGATTATTTTCTTGAAATTCCTCACCTTGTTTGAATCCGCTGATGGAGAGGCAGGGGCATCTAAAAGCGTTGAAAGCCACCCCTCTCTCATTCATAATTTTTTGAACGATACCTTTCCTATAAAAATGAAAAATAGAAAATTACTATAATCGATTTTCAATATTATATTATATAGTTTATTGATATAATGAATCGTGTCATAAATATTTTAATTATGTTTATATTCGCATTGCATTATGTTGCGAATATTTGATTAATGTTTACAATTCTTATCAATAAATAAAATAAAATTAATAATAAAAAAAAGTGTCTCACTTTCTTTTATATTTTACTCTCTTTCTATAATTGAAAAAAAATGTATTTTTATTCTTTTCTACTATTCCTCTTTCTCTATTTTCTTAATTTTTTATTCTCTAATCCAAATAAAACATCTCTCATGTATTCTTTTTCATTCTACTTTTTAAGTAAGTTATTCAAAATCTGAATCATGACAATTCCAGAATAAGTATATTCTCATGCTTTGACAGATATGCAACCATAAAAAATTGTAAATTAAAGAACGAAAGAAAACAAAGAGGCGTGAGATTTCTAGGAAATAAAAAGGTTATATAAACGAGATACACATCTCGATTTTCATAGCTAATTCTCATTTATAATATTTCAAAAGAAAAAAAAAATACTCAAATGACTTCAGCTCTTTTATAAGGTGATTTGTTCAATGCAATAATATAGCTGATTCATAAGTGTGATTTTAAACTTTCCCAGTAATAGAAGAGATGAGATGCCCAAATACACCCAACCAAAACAAAAGGAAACATATAATAAGTTGCAGCAAGATTTTTGCTCATAGTATGCATCTTACGTAAAATGGAATGACTTTTTCCGTACGCGGCATTGCCCACTGACTTATCTTGCAGTACAGTTACTATGATTTTTTTCATTGTTATATATTTTATATAAAAACTAAATTTTATTAATAAAATTAAATAATGATTTTATTTTATAGTGATATTTTGGTAAAATTTCGTTAACTTTTTACATTATCCAAATTTCAAAGATGAATATTCTAATGTCATAAATAATTAAAATTTATTAGATTTATGAGTCTTTTTTTCTCTTTTATACTTGCATAACCGGGAAGATTAATGAAAAATGAGCCAAATCATATAAGAGAATGACATCACTTTTAACCCAAAATCTTAAGACAGTAGGTTTATGGATCTTCTTTCTTATATATTGTTCAATTTTTTCATTTTTACCCAATGTGAGAGTTAGAGTCACACTTGGATACCCATAACTTAGTTAAAGTGTAAAGTTTAAGAGTAAAAGAGATTATATTTTATTATTTAAGTTAAAAAGTTTATAAATAGTTAAATTTTATTTTATAAAAATCACCATTTATTATTTTTTTCGAAATATTTACTCATTTTTTTCTTAGATAAAAATCTACGTTAGATCTCTTTATGATGATAAACATTATTTAATTAAAAATTATTTTTGAATAAATTTTTCTTTATCCTCTTCTTGAATTGTTTTTTTAAAAAAAAAAATTATATACCTAAGTTTCTGTGTGTTATATGTGTGGTTTATAGTATAAAGATGAAATTTCTGATAGTTCAAAAGTGTAAAAATATATTTAAATTGTTAATAAAAGTTATATATATATATTTGTTATAAGGATAAAAAATTTGGGAGTTTAAGACTGAATTAACCACAAATACAGAATCTCAGTTATTAACCACAAATAGCATTACTTAATTGTGGTAGAAAAACATTTATTATTATATGAATGTACAAAGAGCAGTTGCCATTACCTATATGTGCTCAAAAAATAGTTATCATAACTTACAAATTATCTTAAGATTTGAGTGATATGGATATGTGGGATAGTTTAGAATTCCATGTAAAATTCGTCTATAAATAGAAAAATTGTAAAATTCTAGGTAGCTTGAAACATCTAAAAGAACTCTTGAACACTTAATACGATTATTGCTTGATAAAAAAAAAAAACTAATACGATTATTATTACGATTATATGATCTTATAAAAAATTGTATGTTTTTTTTTCTCACTTTCAAATCTTATTTTTATTACATTTTCTCTAACTTTTTATACTTTTATATAACTTCTTCTGTTGTTTATAATTTTTTTTCTTTCTATACTTTTTATAGTATTCATAACCATCCTTTTTCTATAACTCCTTCATCCTATGACCTCTTTTATTCATAGTATTTTTATGTTTTTATGTTATTTATAAAATTATGTCGCGCATGTATTTATCATTCCATAAGAATATCATATCCAAATATATGTAAAGTCTCAATTGAAAATATGAATATATTGGTAGTTAAGAAAAAGAACCCTTAAAATAGTATGGCTTAGTATAATCTCATGTTAAGCTCTTATTTGTTAACAAAGTATTTCGATTTGTGTTCGAAAACTAAATGTTTTTTTTTTAATTAATTGTCAAAATCCTCTATCAACAAAATCATAAGTAATTAAAATGCTCACCGAAAGATGAATTACTACAATGTTCTCTATTATTTTATTTTCATTGTTTACATTTGAACGGTTCATTTGTTTCTTTCTTTACTTTTTACACACTTTCTTTGCTCCAAATATTTCATTTTCAATCATTTACTTTAATTAAAATATTTCTGATTAGTTGACGCTAAAACAAAGAAACTGAAAAAAGAGGTTATCAATATTGTTCTACTGAATACATTCTTCTAACAAAACAATAATAATTATTAGAACATGCAACATTAATTATCATAACTTTCAATTTTGGGATGTGAAAATGTGCAATATCCATATAAAAGAATTGTTACTAAGTGTAACACATGTTATAGCCTAAAGGTCAATCACAAACATTGAGCTTGATTTTGATTAGAAGCACTCTCATACTATTTTATATGATCAACAACTCAAACTTCATTGGTGGTGAGTATTTCCAATCTGTCTTCTTTAGAAATATTCCAACAATGATATCAAAATGATTAGTCTCGGTGACCAGTTCAGTAATTAGGGTAAAGAGAAGTGTGTTGAAATAAATGGATGAGGCATACATGTCCTTTTGTGGTAGAAACTCCGGGAAAATCCAACTTCATATTTGAGGGAGAGACTCTTAAGAATATAACTATGAGTTTAAAGTCTCACATTAAATAAAAATAAAAAAGTTAGAGTGATATATCACAAACATTAAACCTTAAACTACCTTAAAGTGTTAGATGTGATTTTATGTTACCTTATTTGGACAAATAATCATTAATAATAATGAATCTTTCTAATGTATCCCCTAAACCTATAATGAAAAACTTGTTATAAATATTTTCTTTGTAGATAGACCGGCTTAGATGGTTGAAAACATCTATATTTCATATACACCTTAACACTAATCATCAATCAAATAACTCTTAAATTTTACGAAAAACTATATACTTTTGGCCATTATATTTCGTGCAACTTTTTATAACTCTTTCTTTTATCTAAAACTATTGTTTTCTTTTTTATCTATGCTCGTTTCTACTTTTAATAACCCCACGAGTTACTCCAACGTTACAAATATTGTAAATATCTTTATGTTGTTAGGTCATAAACATGCTGGGTATATTAGTTTGGCTTTAGATTCTCAAACATTAAATCACAAGTAATAGTTGTTTGAATGCATGTTTCAATTTAAATTCACTTTATATTGCAATCTATTCAAAATATTAATCTTGATATTTTAGTTGATCATACATCCTTTTATCCCAATTAAAAATAATAATTTATTGGTAGTTAAAATTAAAAAGACCTTGAAATATTTTGGCTTAGTGTGTGAATATTCTAAAATCAAAAGTCTTAAACTGCTTGAATTAACCTTTTTCTAAAGTAGTATTGCATTTTTGAATAATTTTTCAATTTTGTTATCAACAATGATATAGTAGTTGATAAAATGTATGTTAGTGTAATTTTCTCTTCCCAATAATATATTCAAAGATATAGGAAAGTTAATCCTCATGGTCTTCATTATTTTTTTAATCCAATATTTAAATGTGAGTTATTCGAGAGTTGATTTCTCTTATACATAGACATGAAGAATGGCTACACATACTTAAGGAACATCTCCACGCGGTGTCTTTGGTGTTAGTTTTTACCTTTGTATCTCGTTTGCTTTGTTTTCTTGGGTTGTTCCCCGCTTGCATTAAAAAAGGGAAGCCTTGTCTGAATTAGCTGGAACTTGCTCACAGGTCAAAGATGAACAAAGGTTTCTAAAGAATATTTGGGTTGTTTCATGGTTATAGAATGGCTGATAATAACTCATTACGATAGTGGTCACTGAAAACAAACGGGGAAAACAAAGACATGAATACCAGACAACCATGTCCGAGGTTATGCTGTTCATAATTTCCCGCAGTAGGATCTCTATTATGCTACTCATGTTAATATCAAGGTTTACCAGGTGTCATTTCTTGTGGTGGTACATAACACGATTCTTTTAAATAAGGTTTTTAATTTAAATTTTGCAAAGAAAAAGTCTAGCTAAAAAAGATCTTATTAAAGACAAATTTATCGATAGGAATTTATTAGATAAGCATGACATAATTACTAAACACTAAACACGTCGAACGACAAAGCAATAGGTGTTATGTCACGACTCCACCCATGAAATCGTATTTTGATGTTTGTTATAAGATTTGGACTTGTATTTTTTTTATAAGATTAACTCGTGCTTTGTTTTAAGATGTAAACAAACTCTAAATATTCAAAATTTTCATTCCATGGTACACTCATTCAAATTAATTTATGTCTATTTTAATGGATCCATTTTAAACTTAAAATTTTGTTTTAAATTCTAGCTAGTTAATTAAATTTAAATTAAATGAGTTGAATATCTTTTAGCATTTAAAAATAAATCCAAAATCATTGTTTATTTTTATTTTAGTTACTAAGATTTTTTATTGCTTTTAGCTAATATAAATAGAAGATGATCTTTCAATATCCTAACACATCATATTTATACCTTTTATATATAAGGTATTCTGGTATTGAATTTAAATATAATTTGGTTATTTTCAATTATCAGATATTAAATCTTAATAAGTTAACAAGAACGCCTATTGTCGAATATGGTTAGTATGAGTGACAATTTATGTAAGCTATAATTTATTAATAATTAAATTGGGCCCCATTAATCGAGTCTTTCCTGATGAACATATGCTTACTCAATTTCAAGTTATAAGTAGATTGCTTTTCGCACCCCGTTATTTTATTTTGGGCCTAAAATACACCCCTGTCCCAACAGTACACAAGCCTTCCAGAATTGAGCCGAATAGACAAAAAGGCTTTTTCATGCCCTTTTTCATTCCTTTCAGAAAACTTCCTGCGCTAATTTGCTCTGTGAGCGTGATGTGGGTTACCTGTGCCTTGACAGCTAGCATAGCCATAGTGGGTCATTTCAAACTTTCTTTACAAGTTTCTTATTTTCCCTAAACATCATTTCTCTTCGTCACTTCGCTCATCTATCTTCCAGACTTATCTATTTTTCAAGAAATTTAATTATCATTGTTCTTCCAAGAGGTATGTTTGTTGTCTTCCCAGTTTCCGTATTTCTCTTGGTTGTTCGTCATCTTTCCATTCTTTTCCATTGTCGCTTATTCTTTATCGCTTTTCTACGTTTCTGTTTCTTGACTTCTGCCGCTATGGTAGCATACCAAACTAGGTATATAAGCTTTAGATCCTCTTAAAATAGTTGAGGGTAGGGCCATCATAGACTAGTTTGTAATTTCACCTTCAAGTTTGTAGAACAATGATATTATAATATTTCATACTTATCTATTTCTTTTAGAATCTACTTTATATTTTTATGAAATCATGGAGTATTCTTATGATGTGGGATGAAATCGTAAAATATTAAGAATATAAAGATATTTGAGAGTTGTGGTTACATACCCGTTTGTAGATACTTTCTTTCGTATTTATGAGTTACTTGATTTTTGCATCCTTGGGTTGTTTGGTTTGAGCTTTTCAGCTTCTGCATCATCAAAATTTGTGGTTTTTGAGCCTTTATGCTTTTGAGCCTTTCAGTTTTGCGCTTTTCAGTTTTGAGCCTTTCGACCTTTAAGCCTTTCGACCTTTGAGCCTTTCGGGCTTTGAGCCTCTTGGCTTTGAGTCTTTCAGCTTTTAGAACCTCTGAGGTTTTTTCGTATCATCATACGGTCATTGGACTTTTTAGCCTTGGAGCCTATGACGTTTTTTGTATCGTCATTCGACCATGGAGCTTATGACGTTTTTTCTTATCGTCATACGATCATTGGGCATTTCGGCCGTGGAACCTTTGACATATTTTTGTATCGTCATATAGTCATTGGGCCTTTTGGCTATGGAACCTATGACGTTTTCCGTATCGTCATTCGACCATGGTACCTATGACATTTTTTCGTATTGTATTTCGACCATTGGGCTCTTCACCGTGGAATCGAAGACTTTTTTTCCATATTGCCTTTTGGCCATTGGGCTTTTCATAGTGGAACCAAAGGCTTTTTTTTCCATATTGTCATTCGGCTAGTGGGCTCTTCAGTGTGGTACTAATGACTTTTTTCCGTATTGCCTTACGACCATTTGGACTCTTCACCGTGAAACCGAAGGCTTTTTTTCGTATTGTTATTCGACCAGTGGGCTCTTCACCGTGGTATCAAAGACTTTTTTCCGTATTGTCTTTCAGTCATTTGGGCTCTTCGCCGTGGAACCAAAGGCTTTTTTTCGTATTGTCATTCGGCAAACAAGCTCTTCATCGTGGTACTGAAGACTATTTTCCTATTGCCTTTCGGCCATTGGGCTCTTCATTGTGAAACCAAAGGCTTTTTTCCGTATTGTCATTTGGCCAGTGGGCTCTTCACCTGGTACCGATGACTTTTTTCCGTATTTCCTTTCGACCATAAAACAACATTAGAGAAAACACAGGTATTTATGAATTGGTGTGACCTCATTAAAAGCCCTTGATAAAATTTTAAAAGTCAAAGGAAAAGAGTGTCGCCCTGTGTGAAAAATGTTTACAAAGTAATATAAAACATATGATCAACTGTATTTTTTAACTAAAATAAAACATCAGACTTGCTGCATTCCATGTTCGAGGTATCCTGCCTCCATCCAATGTCTCTAATCGATATGCTTAATTCCCAATTACCTCTTTTATATGATACATTCCACTCCATTTGGGAGCAAACTTGTTGTCCATTGCATTCATCTAAGATTTCTTTATGACTAGAACAGATTCTTTGAACTGCGTCGGGAGTACTTTGCTTCAATGCTTCATCTCCATGTGACACTTTAATGCTTCCCTTTTGATTCTAGCGTCGTCTTTGAGTTCTTCAATCATATACAGATTGGCTCAAATCCCTTGTTAGATGATGATGGTGAAAAATGCATCACTCAGAATGTGGGTTTAGCTGTTTCTACTGGCATTAGCGTATCTGTTCCATAAACCAAGCTGAAAGGTGTTTCCTGTGTGGTAGACTAGGGTGTTGTGTGGTAAGATAGCAATACCCTAGGCATTTCTTCTGGCCATTCACCCTTGGCAGCATGTAGTCTTCTCTTGATTCCCCTGAGTAGGACCATGTTTGCTGCTTTTGCTTGTCTGTTGGTTTGGGGATGTTCGACGAAGGTAAAAATGCCTTATCTTCAGTTCTCGCACATTTCTTTCATTTGTTTGCTTGCGAATTGTGTTCCATTATCTAAAATTAATGTCCTTAGTACTACAAATCGATATATGATATTCTGTCACACAAAGTTTTGAATTTTTGATGCTGAAACAATGACAATCGGTTCCACTTCAATCCACTTAGTGAAGTATTCTATTGTCACTATAAAAAATTTCAATGCCTTGTCACCATAGGGAATGGACCCAAAATGTCAATTCCCCATGTGTGGAAAGGCCACGGGCTGATGATAGAGTGCAATTCTTCTTCTGGCACATGGATCCAATCGTCGTGTCATTGACATTGATCACATCTCTAAGAGTATTCTTGGCAGTCTTCTTTCATGGTGGGCCAATAGTAACCAACCCATATCACCTTGAGCGATATTGCTTTCCCTCCGATGTGACTTCTGGTGGTGCCTTCGTGCAATTCAGTCATGACTCTGTGGGCTTCCTATGATGAAATGTACTTAAGCAATACATGTGTGCATCCATGCCGAAATAGCTATCCATCAATCATGAGATACCGTTCTGAATTCTTTTTGAAATCCCTCGCTTCTCTCGGATCTTGAGGCAATTTGCTTACTAATAAGTATCATACAAACGTCATCATTAAAGTGTCATCCTTTCTGTCTTCCAATGCGAGTATCTCTAGCGTGCCTTCTCCATCAATTTCGACTAAAACTCTTAGTGCTCTCAGGGTTTCTTGTATCACTTATCGATTCCTCCCTTTGCCGAAGTAGCCAATTTTGAGAACAAATCGGCTCGGGTGTTCTGCTCCCTGGGCCCATGCGTTAACTCAAACAAATCAAAAATATTAGCTAAGTATTGCACATACCTAAAGTATTTGGCCAATTGGAGGTCCTTTGCAAGGTAAGTTCCCGAGACTTTACTAGTTACAAATTGCGAGTCACTCTTGGTTGTCATCTTTCAAATGCCTACTTCTTTAGCCAGTATCATTCTTGCTATCAGAGCTTCATATTCAACTTGATTGTTAAAGGCTCTAAAGGAGAATCGGAGGGATTGCTGGATGAGGACTTCATCTATCCTTCCAGTATGAAATCTGCACCGCTTCCTTTAAGGTTGGAAGCTCTGTCAACCGAGACGATCCAAACGGATTCGGTCGAAATTTCAGGTGGATACGTAGCAGTGAGTTCTGCAATGAAGTTTGCGAGTACTTAAGCCTTTATGGGCCCTTTAGGTTCATATTTTATGTCAAACTCTGAAAGTTCCACAGCCCACTTCATCATTCTCCCTGCTACATTCAACTTTCGAAGGACTTGTCTGATAGGAAGATCTGTTTTGATCACAATGCTAAAGCTTTAGGAGTAATACCTCGGCCTTCTAGCCGTCACTATTACTGCCAATGCAGCTTTCTTAATATTTTGGTACCTTTTCTCGAGTCCATTTAGTACCTTACTCATGAAGTATATCGACCTTTGTTATCTCTGATTTCCTGTACAAGTGTTATGCTGATGGCGTTTTCTATCACCGTTAGATGCAAAAGTAGTGGTTGTTGAGGCAGTGGTCTGCTAAGCAGAAGCGGGCTTGATAGGTACTCTTTCAGTTTCGCAAATGACTCTTCACATTCCTCCATCCACTGGAAGCGCTCATTCTTTCGGAGGCATTAGAAAGATGGAAAACCTTTATCATCCCCTTTGGAGAAGAATCTGGATAAGAGGCGCTGCACCTACTTCACATTGGTGGGGCTTCTCATGTTTATTATAGCTGCACATTTATCCAGATTCGCCTTAGATTCAGTCCAAAAGAATCCGAGAAACTTCCCTGCTTTTACATGAAAACACATTTTTCGAGATTAAGCTTAAGATGATACTTACCAATTGTCATGTAGAGTTGTTCAAGGTTCGAATGAAGTCTTTCGGGCTCGCATGAGGTCACTACCATATCATCCACATATGCCCGCACTATCGTTCCTGCAAGGGGCTGTAGGATTTTGTCCATGAGCCTTTGATATGTGACACCGACATTTTTTAGGCCAGAAGGTATGAGTTTATAACAGTAGTTAATCATTTCAGTCATGAATGCAATTTTTTTCTTCGTCCAAGGGATGCATTCAGATTTGGTTGTATCCTGAAAACGCATTTATAAAACTCAACATGGTGCATCCTGAAGCACTATCCCCCAATGCCAAAGAGGTGTATAGATAATGAATTCTTTATTTATTTTTTTCCTTTTTTTCTGCGATACAAAAAAAGGTTTCTATTTCCATAATATTCGAGTGGTTTAATTAGTTGGTTAAAAGACCTAAAAGTTCTAGGGTGGAGTGAGAATATTAAGAATTCATCTTCGAAGGATTACCAAAAGAGAATCGAGCCCTTTTCTTTGTGTTTTTTTCTTCGTGGCCATATAATTGCTGTGGATGTACACGTTATATAGTTTTTTAGAAAGAGAAAGAATTTTTGTAGTTCATCCTATTTCTTTTATTGCCTTGGCTGATAAGAAATACGTATTGTTTTTGTTTT
>Ga0209700_105670_pt1 | contig 20643 bp, 13 predicted proteins | sample SiratroredBW_FD_187528 | JGI IMG/M metagenome (GOLD analysis project Ga0209700, IMG submission 187528) | Root nodule microbial communities of legume samples collected from California, USA - Siratro red BW (SPAdes) (version 2) | ecosystem: Host-associated > Plants > Roots > Nodule | place: USA...
AACTTTCACAAATAAAAATATTAGATTCAAAATAGTTTTAAAAATAATTAAAAAATAAAATATTTTCAAAAATAGTAAAAATGTTTACTTTTTAGAAAAAATAAAAATGTGAAACAGTTTCAATAATCTAAAATTTTAACAATAAAAAAATATAAAACTTTCTTTTAAAAACCAAGATTAAATGAATTTTTTTTAAAAAAATTTAAAAAAAAATAAAAAAATACCAACAATCATAACAAACTAATTTCAAAATTAGAACTAAGTAAACTCTGATTTTCTATCATGGATAGAAATACGTAGCACTAAGGTCAATCCTTGTCGGGCCCCAAAAAAAATAAAAAAATATATGTTTATTTGTTTTATTTTTGCTTATTATTTTTATTTGCATAATTGTTATTATTTTTATCATGTTTATTAACATGTTTTCTTTTTCTTATTCATATATTTGTTTTGTTTGTTTTATTATTTTATTTGTCTTTATTTGTATTATTATTGTTATTATTTGAGAAAAATGACATCTTGTAAAACCACACTTATTTCTATTTATTTGATTAAAGGTATCGTCTTAGGACAGACGTTGTGGGAGTGCTAATACCTTCCCCACACGTAACCGACGCCCGAATCTTTGAATCTGGTTCGTAGACATTTTTATTTTTGATTTTTCTATGGTTTTCCATAATAAACTATGGTGGCGACTCCAATCTCAATTTAAATATTTTTAAAAAAACTTTTTGATAGTCCCGTCGTGATTCCGATAGCGACAAATTTAAATATTTTTAAAAAAACTTTTTGATCGTCCCATCGTGATTCCGGTAATGACAGTACTGTAAATTCATTTCACAATTTTATGTTTCAAAATGTTATAAATAAAAATAAAATAATTTAAAAATAGACAATGAAAAATATATTATTGTAGAATATTTTTTTACAAATGAACATAATTTATTGTTGATATGGGCAATTGCTTCTATTGTGTCCTTCATTCTTACAATAAGAACATCTTTTTGGTTTGTTGATTGGTTCATCCATTTCATTATGGATACGTGTAGTTATTGGTCTTCCAGATGTTTTACGTCTCGTATGAGGATTTGGAATGAAATTTGGTCTATTATAAGTAGATCAATATTCTTCATTCTACATTGGATGAAATGACATCTAATAAGCCTTATAAATATTATGGAGACTGTAAATTGGATCAACAAACGTCAATAAGTTGAAGTGGCAATAGGTACAAATTGTGATGACATAAGGACAAGGTAGTCAGAGAGCTTGAACCTCCCCAAAGTCACACCACCATTCATTCAATTTAACTTTAAAGAACATAAGTTGGTGTCGAAGATGGAGAGAGACAATTTCCTAAACATCAAATTATGTATTGTCTTGATTAAATATCTGGACATGACACGTGGCAGATTGTTGTTGATTTTTCTTCAATGAAGGAACAATATCTTAAGAAAATTGATTACCACATGCTATCATAGATGCTACCTTGTACCTCGTTCAACAAACCATGAATTTGTTCTTTGAAAGGTTATTTTAACAAGAGCCCAAATGGGTAAGGATCGTGCTCCCTTCAAAATAGAATTCATGCATTCAGCTAGATTAGTTGTCAATGACCTTATCGTTTACCGTCGTCATAGGTTTGAGTCCACTTTTCTAGTGGTATGCGATTATCCACAAAGCAGCTTGGCAAAATTCTGATCGCAGTGCATATAACTTGGCTTGAAGTCTGGATTGTTTCATTTCATAAACTGGCACATAATTCGATACTTAAATTACAAAAATCAATAAACTTAGATAATATATGTATAAAAAGAAAGTTAAGGAATATACATACCCATATTAATTAGTTGTTTTTTATTAAGCTCAACGTTTTTAAACTTCTTATTGAAGTTTGATGCAATGTGTCGGATGCAAAACACTGTTTGAAACCCATACAACCTCTAGAGATTGTAATGTTGATAGTATAGTTGAGCCTCTGTCATTTATGAGGCAGACATTTGGTTGGGGTGTGACATATCCACGTAATAACTGAAAAGAACCATGTCATGGCCACCTTTGTTTCTCCTTCAACAATTGCGAAAGCCAATAGAAATATGTTGTGGTTCCCATCTTGACTAATTGTGGTAAACAAAGTTCCATGATATTTGTTAGTTAAAAAAGTTCCATCAACTTGGACAATGGGTTTGCAATAATTAAACCCGTAAATACAAGTTTTGAAAGCCCATAAGACACGCTCTAATATGTGACAAGAGTTGTCTTCTACACTATCGACAACAATTGGTTGAGTGACATATTGTACAATTATTCCCGAAAGACTTTCTTGTAAAGCTTGCAACAATTTGGGAAGATAATTATATGAGTCTTCCGAATCGTCAAATTCCATGGCAAAAGCCTTTTGCTTTGCTATTCAAAACTTTCTGTACGTGACATTATAACCATACTAGTTTTTGATTTATGCAACCAAATTTTTCATTGGGATTGAGGGATTTGTCCTTACGGAATTGACCACAATCGATGCAATTTGGTGTGAATCGAGGTTCACGTGATCTTGTATTACAGTTGACAAATAAATGTGAGGCGTTTCAATTCGTTTGATCTCCCATTGTTCTATTGTGCTCTTGACCATGGAGTCGATTTTAATAGGAGAATATTGGTGGATACATGCTACTTCTACAATGTTGGGCATGGGACCGCATAACATGTCTTTCTCCTCTACTTCAGCCACTTAGTGATGTTGATGTTGCTAATGGCCTTGGTTTTCTGTTAGTAAAAACGTAATAAATTATGTTTCTGCATAATTTACAAACTTTGTCAATTTAAAATTCTTTATGAATAACATATTTTTATGTTCATTAAAGGTGGTTTGCCTTGGTGCAACACAAGATTAACACATCCATCACCACGGTTTCTCAGTTACGCAAAACATTAGATCAACTCCAACCAAATTTTTTTTTTCGTTTAACTAGCCATACTTTTATTGTACATTTTGACATAATATACTACTTATTAACGTTAGTGTCATCTATTGTAACAGTTCTTGTAGACTCCGTATCGTCGTAATGAACCGATTCATCTGATAACCATTCAAATTTCTCTTGTGAGTCAGGTTGTAGTTCCTCTTATATGTTTTGCAACAGTGGAATTACATCAAGCTGATAGAGTGACAGTTTGGGTTTCGTCAAAATATTCCAAACGACCCCTTAAATCTCGATGAGTTGCACAAGAAGGACATGAGGGGTAGAACTGATATATATTGGCTACATTATCATGCAACATGGATACAAATGTGCAATGAGTGTCATAATCATGTAATTCAAGGATTTCCATTCAATGGAAATGGTCCCTTATGTGATAATACCCCTTATATGAAATGGTATATCAGATATACTATTTGATACATTATCCCACCCCAACCTTCTTCTAACAATGATGTAAGTTTATTTTTCATTTGTTATATATTATTATTTTCTCATTAACTATAAACTAACACATTGTTTTGTATCATTATACCACACTGCAAAAGCCTCAACAACCACACCGCCACAACTTTTACTTGGGCTCTTCTTTCAGTGCTGATCCACACCACCACAACTTCCACTTTGGGTCTTCTTACAATGCCCAACAATATGATTTTGGTCCACCAAGTGACATGTTCAGATATATGGACTATCACCAAAACATGTCATTGTAACTTCCATTCCAGGTCCCCACCACTTTTTCATCGTAAGAAAATCTGTTTTATGCAGCGTCAAACATGTTTGGGACTTCCACTATGACATCACCATCAACATTTCATGGATTATCACCCATGCATTATTGTCGACCGACCATGCCTCCTGAAGGGTTTGAAAATCCGTCTCACGACAATCCACCACCACCTCCTACAAGTGAACCTGAGTCATAATGACCTCGAAGACAGAGAATAAGATCCCATGTAACATATCGTCACATAAATATATTTTTTTTCATTTCTGTAACTAAAACAATCATATTTATGTCAATTCTTTATTTTATATTTATTTTACTTTAAACTAAATTACATTTACAACTTCATATTAACTAATTATTTCACTTTCAAATTGTTGTTTAATGAAACAAACACAACAAATTATTTGATAATCACATTCCAAATTCATAATTCCAAATATAAAATTAATATACACAATCAATATAACTTTTTATATCATTTTTTTATAATTTAGTTCATAATTTTATTATTTTACTTTTTGTTCTTTTAAAATTTTAAATATTTTATTATCATTGTACAATATCATAACACTTTCTACACATTTCACATCCTATTAACATGATATCGAATTAATATATAATAATAAATTAAATAATTAATTTATAAATAATATAATATTTAAACTTAATTAATATAATATTATAACAGTTCTTTAAAATTTAAAATATTAAATATTAAAAATGTTTGAAAATAATCACTTAAAATTCAAAATATAATAAAATATTAAAAAACTAACAATTACAAACCAACTAACAGTATATAAATTAGTCTACATCAAATTCGTTCTAAAAACCATTACAATCAAATTAAACCAATTTTATTGGAAGAAGGACCTATAGAGTAATAAGTAACGTGATAAAAAGAGAGATTAAAAAATGAATTATAAAAGTAAATTAACATGATCCTTAATTTTAAGATTTGAGCACAAACTTGTACCTGGGTCTACAATGTTACACTCGTGATGATAATCTACCATTGTCCACCATGATTTAGTAACAAACACACTACACGTTCATTCCTATTAAATATACAATGTAATTAAAACCTAACGAATGAATGCAGGAAACAATTTAATAAAAATGAGACCGTACAACCACTACACGATTCCGTTGATTTTTTCATAACAAAGTCACTTCGCTCGATTTTTTTTCAAAGATATTTTTTTCAAAAGAAGCAGTGTCTAATTGTCACGATTTTTATGTATTTTAAACGTTTTAATCATAATTTAAAAAGTAGTATGATTTTAGGAAAAAAAAAATTACCCATTTACGTAATTTTGGAACATAATTGCCCGTTGTGATGCTTTTGCCATTTACAAATCTAACATCACTTTGAATATGTTTAAATAAAATAAATCGACCAGGAGTCAAATCACAATTCACCTTTTTTTTTTTTTTTTTCATTCTAACGAAAATACCAGTGTCCCAACCCAACCCACAGTCGCTACCCAGACCCTTTTGCGTTTGTGTATTTACATTTGATGATAGTAATATAATTTTTATATAGTGTATTAATGGAGGAAGGTATCAATTAAAAAAATATTTACGTACTCGCATGTATTTACTCTAAGGAGAAATGAGAAAAATAATTAATGTGATTAAAAAATTAAGATAAAAATTTTTTGTGTGCGTGTGGATCTGTATAAAAATCAGCATCGACCATAAATACAAAATCAATACTTTCTTTACCATATGAAAAAAATGAATTTAAACATTACACATTCATCCGTGTGGCACCTGCTAACATACAACATACCCCAACAGCGTGAAGCATATAGCTGCAGTGCATATTAGAGCTCGATAGCCAGTGGAAGGAATGCGTTTCCGTGTACAGCTCCTAGTTAGCAGTATATGTACATGGAGCAGGATCAAAGTCATAGATGATATGACTTAACCAACACTCTTGTCTGAACCAGCAGTTATTGAGAGAACGAACTCGCCTCAATGCTGTACATTGAGTTATCACTTAAGCTAAAGTTTGGTCTCTCTTCGTTCCACTTCAAAATCTCCTTTGCATATTTAAGTGCAGCATCAACACTATCAGGTTCCAGCCCCTTCACCAAGGAGACATACATGTTTCGCCCTGTAAGAGATGAATAGAGCCTCTTAAACTTAACCGCTATGTAATAGGAAGCAAGCTGAGAAAGGGAGGGGCTATTGTTAATGCTGCTGCTGTTGATGCCAGAGCGATATCGACTAATTACTGGACGAAAATCAGATAACCAGTCACACTTGCTAAGTGGGACTCGTTCAATTTTCTCCTCAAACTCATCTAATTTGTTTAGTATCAACAGGAAGTCCATTTGTTCGAAAGTAGGATGAGTAACTATGGCTTCGAAAAGTTTCCTGCTCAATATCATCTTGTTTGTGCGACAACCATTTCCATCAACAGAAAATTGATCATAGTCGCTCAAGGAAACACAGAAAACGACCAGTCCAACGTCCTCAAACATTTCTAGCCACTTGCAATTTTCTGCTAGCCCTCTTGCATGTATTGTAATTAGTTGATACCTGTAACGAAGGAGAGCAAAGAATGGTACAGATCAGCAACATTTTATAGCTGCTTTAGCAATTGAATCAATCAGGGCTACCCAAAAAAATTCTCACAGTAGTCATTGGCGCAAATATTTTCACCCACCTAACTAAAGAATCATGTAGATCAGCAGTGTCAACAGTTTCCTCAGGAGCCGATTGAGGAAATGAAAACTCTACACTGGCCATCCCATTGGATGAAGTAACTCCTTCAGCATAGAGAATATCTAAATCCGAGGGTTCATATTCAGTCCTCAATATGTCAATAGCCTAAACAAATAATTGAAATGTTAGTTTCTCCAAGCCACTAGGACAATATTTTTCAAGTGTAAAAAACAGTATATTGAGGAAACATTAAGAAAATAAGGGTGCAAATTTTGTCCAACTATTACTGAAGCACTTTTAGTGCTTAATGGATGGATATAAAGCAGGGAGTCTGATTAGTAAGCAGATAAATTAGCTTACATTAATCAGAAGCCTAAAAATTGAACTTAAGTCTAGCCAAACAAGAAGCCATGAGAGCAAAAACTATATGCTAAGCTCATTTGGATCAAATACATTGAACTTATCATTCATATTCATAAATTATAAATTTAATGAAGATTTATTCCGGCCTAATCGAGGATCCCGTTATCTTTGATAACCCAAAATTTACCACATATTCGTTTTTTCCAGCATCATCCAGAAAAAAAAAATAAAAAAAATAAAAAAAAAATATATATATATATATAGTGTTCTTAACATTTTTGTTATGCAAGTGAAAAGCAAATACATGTCAATGGTCAGTCAATTCAAAACTCGTGCACTTAAGTGAACAAGAGTACATGTATAAATTAAACTTGCGATGAAAATAAACACAAAAAAACAGAATGATCCATACCCGCTCTAAGAAATAACTGGCAACACTTGGTAGCAATTCTATTTCATTTCTTCTTTCATAGGTGGCCTTAATGGCTGCATCATTCCACAACTCCTCAATCAGTGGAGCATACTCACGAGTAGCAGCTGGAAAGATAGCATCAAGCTTGCCCGCAACCATAGTTTTTAGAAGCCAATCAGAAAATGCTTTCAGTCTTGTGCCAATGGAATAAATTGTCTTGTCGCCAAGTTTTGGACTGGTTCCTGAACCATAATGATATCAACCAATCTTCAGTATAAACGGACAAGCTAAATGTGAAATTTAATTGTCTCTTGTACGGGAATCTGCAATCATCTATTATTTCTGTCACTATCAGTTGCACATCAACATTCATTTTTTCTCTTGGTTGGAAATGCATCAACATATTTAATGTCTCCTATAGACTTATTTTATATTCAAAGCAATTGGAATGAGTTACGTGAAGGGGCTAAAAACTATGAAGTATGAAACATAAGGGTACCATAAAAACACATATAAGCTCAATGAATAATAACGTTGGGATCAACAAGTAGATGGTGCACCGTGGATGGCTTTATGCATCAGATTGTGGTGCTATAAACGAAAGAAAGCTTACTGAAACAAAATTCTATAGATTCTAATATATTTTGGAGGGACGAGTACAGAGAAGGAAGAAATTAGAACTGATACCTGTAGTGTCAAGCACAGAAGATTGATTTTTCTTTAAATTCCCCAGGCTTTCTTCTTCAAAACGCTCACGACCCTCAAGGAGTATGCCAAGATAGGCGTAGACATTGGTCTGAATGGTCAACTTTATACTTTCACGTTCGTCTTCTGAGAAGGGAGTGCTTTTGTAAAGAATCTTGGCCTGACACAAGCATTTACAATTCTATAAATACATTGTTTTCTTGGCTTTCAGCAACAACATGCATCCATGTAGGTAAAAGGCAGACAAAAAATGTAGGTAACTATTGAAAGTAATGTTATCGGAACTTTTTACGTAGCAGCACATTGATGAGGATTAAGTAGAACTTAGAAACACCTAAACAGTTTTAAATTAATGCTTCAAGTGCCTGTGCATAAGCATATAGCATCAACCACCGCTCTTTAAACTTGAGATTGCTCATAGAAAGTTAGTTTCTTTTCAAATTGAATTAAGAGATGATAATTTTGATGAACATATGCTGAACGCAATTATAAAATGAAAAATCACCTGCTTGAAAATAGTGCTTGTTCCCGACCCAGTGGAACCAAGTAAAAGGAGCTTATGAACTATTCCATGGTCAAAGTGGTCAGGAACTGGTCTGGCAACCAGATTGGAGGATAGAAACCCACATGAATTTGAACATTTAGAATTAGAAGGAACTGGTAGCGACAGTAAAGCACATACAAGCTTCGTTCCAGCCTAAAAAGTGAAATAAAATAGTGTAATAATGCAAATTCAACATTGGCTTAATAATAGATAAATAAACAAAAAATAAAACGTTACCTTTCCCCAAATGCACCCTTTTGTATTTTTCTGTCCTTCTTCTTGGTATGAACCATCCTCGTTGACCCAAAAATGTGGGTTACCAGCACACTGAACTCCTGCCAACTGCTCAAACAAAACAAAATCCTCTCAACCACTTTTATTTTTTAACCAAAAAGATAACAATTAAAAAAACAAAAAACAATTAAAAATCAAGATACACAATAGAGCCGTTCAAAATTTTGTATTCTTTTTAAATATATTGAAATTCGAACCTGCAACATTCGAAGCTCAACTTTTGTTATTTCCCGGCCATTAATGAAAACCTGCGTGTTTCCGTTGCTAGCATCCGGTTTGATGGGACCCCCAACATTCAGATGCGGACTAATAATTCTACAAGGCTTTTGTCCTTCCTGCGAAATTCACACAAACAAACAAACAAACAATCAATCAGAACAGTAAAACCAAAGAATTCAACACCAATACAAATTTTCCCAAAAAATAGACACATACCTTCCCCCAAAAACCAGACACCTTATCATACCAATAGTTCCCGGGCTTCAAATTCTTCGGAGGGTCAGCACAACTCTGCAACGTGACAAGTTCCTCAAAAGAAAGAGCGTTCCCATTCACACAAATATACTCAGGTGGAAGCTGGTTCACTTCACAAAACCTCTCCGTCTTCATAATTTGTCTAATCTCCAAATTATTAAGTAATCTCTTCAAAATCCTCGAACACTTCCCCAAACTACTCCTCTTAGATTCATCAATAGGAAACCCGATGCAACCAACACATTTGCGACCTTCCGGCATCGAACCCATTGCTCTCAACACACAATTCCCACAATACTTAGCATCACACACCAGACAAACTTCTTTCTCCGTTAACCTATTCCCTTTCAAGCAGCGATAGCACGAACCTTTCTTCCCCTTCCTCGCACTCTCTCTCTTAACACTCTCTTTCGCTTCCAGCTCATCCCCCTCGAAACTCACCACAGCTCCTCGTTTACCGTCGCATTCAGGTTCGGGATAGTTAGTTTTCAAAGGAGAAATGTGAGACGATGGATAATCGGAACTCAACGTGGAAGCGTAATCTTGCTGGCTCGAATCGTTGAAATCCAAACTCTCCTTCGCGCAGTTCGAATGCCTCAACAACAACGCGCTCGAGTCTCTTACCGTTCCTAAATTGTCCGAAAACGAGTTTTCGCTACTCAACTCGCACGTGTCATTGGCTTCCGCTGCGGCGTCTCCAAAGGCGATCACGGACGTCGGAGACACCGTGGTTCTGCCGGAGCCTCCGTCGTTGCTCCGGTCGAAGGCGATCACCGACGTCGGAGAAACAGCGGGCTCAGAGTTCGGTGTTTTTAGCTCCTTCGAGAATTGAAGCTCTGGCGCCGAAAGCGGTTGCACCACCGGCAACGAAAGCTCATCAGAGAAAGAAACCTGAGATACCGCGACTGCTGTCGCCACCGGAATCATGTCGACGGTGATAGGCACTGCCCGGGGAATATCGTACGCCGGGTCTGGTCCGCTGTACGCGACGGCGAAGGAGTACTCCTCTTCCTCGTCGGAGACGACGTCGGCGATCACCGTCATTGTCCTGACCGGCGACATGGCTGCCCTAATTTGGAGGAGGAGGAGGCAACATTGACGAATGAAATTAAGAAAAGGTGAACGAAAGAATGAGTTGAATGAAGTTGGCACCAACACAATAGAAATTGATGTTTCAAAATAAAGGCAGGAAATGAATATTTTATCTGTATTTGGAAAGAATAAAGATAGTTAATACTTTAAGACTTATCAGGCGAATAGAAACAGTGAAGGAAGGAAAGGGAACCTAATTTTAAGTGGGAAGAAGAAAAGCAAGAGAGGAATGCAGCAACGAAAAGTGTAACTTCTGATTTTACGTAGGTTTGGTGTGAAATGTTCAAATTTGAAAGGAGGAAAAAGAGCAGTGTGTGAGGAAGGGCTAAAGGAAAAAAACGAAAAAGCGCACAAGCGAGGAGGGGAGTGGAATCTTTTTTAAATTTAGTTTTTAGTTTTTTGTGCATGTGGGGTCGGAGATGGCGTGGTCCTTTTGCAGAGTGCAATTAGTATCGGAGTTTTTGGCTTCTTGTTGCAATGGATAGGGATACCAGAAGCTGGAAGGGACCATGGCCAGAGGAGAAGGAACGATGGTGACGCAAGACCCATCACTCACCACGGGCTCCGCGTGAATGCTTTTAAGTGCCAAACACCCTAAATCTTTAGCGCTTATCACTCACACATCAAAACATTCACTGCTTCCTCAGCTTTCCATCTAATTAATACCAAACTACACTAAGAGGAATTACCAAAACCTTCACCCAAACTATATCTTCACTAGTTATTTTCAAACGTTGAATCATGAATCTATTCCAAGGATCAATGAATGCCTCTTCAAAAGCCGAATCCAACAACTTGTTTCTTTCCAATTTGTCACCTGCCGAACGGAAAAACAGCATCATAAAATCTTCTATCATACTTCCTTTTGGAGAAGCAAGACTTAGTGGGTGTCCCAACAATGATTGTGACCCCGTATGAAATTATAATTTGAAATACATATCATTCATTTGTTTATGTATTATCAATGATTAACCATCTAAAATTATGTAATTAACTATTTATCTTATTAGATGACATCATTAAAGAGGTATTAAAACTTTTGAGGGTAGCATAGAATAGAATCACCCAAGCATCAGGAACTGCGAATATTTCCTCCCGATATTGTTTGACCACAATACCGACATTCTCCTCTATTTGCAATGTGTAGCTGTTGGTGGATGCCTACAGTTCAGGGATAACTAATAGAAGAAAAAATAAATTAGGAGCATACTAACTGGAGCCTTGAGGGCACTGTTTAAGGAAAGTAAATTAGTACAGCTTCCAATTATTTTGTTTTGAAACAAGTGATAATTAAATGTAGCAATTAAACTTTAAAAAAACTGTTTATCAAAAGAAATTTAAGAGTAATCTATCTTATTCATTTATATAATATGATCCTACTTTTTATCTTCCAAAAATGTGTTCATGTCATTACAAAAGTCACATATATATTGGAAAAAAATATTGAAAGAGACATTTTTTTGGACATTCTATATGTATTGGCAGTATACCCAATTATGTTGGATGACGGTATTATAGGACATGCGCTAGAGTGTTCACTGCCAAATTTTGTTGGAAGAAGGCAAGAAAAATAGTCTATAATCCCGTGGAATTCAATCTAAAGGAAAATGCTACCCAGTCCCACAATAATGAATAGTCCATCACAAGCACCAAATCTTATATTAGTCTTGGGTGCTCAAAAGGAATGGGTTACATGTGAGGGTGACAGTGAAAACATATGTTAATTCTAATTTCTTCCTCACAAATATTTTTACCACGTTTATACTCTTTTCTATGCAACAAATTGCATAATTTCATATCTGGTTGTATACGCAGATTTTCCAATTTTTTTTTTTTCATATTACATGTGTGTTTGGATTGAGGAATGAATTTGACATGATTTGAAATGACAGTGTGTGAAAATTTTAGTTGTTTAGATTAAGGAAACGATGATAAGATTTGAGTGAAAAGTTTATAAAAATTTGTAAACGATGTAATAGATATAATAATATTTTAATATATAAAATTATAAATTTATTTTATAATTAAAAATAAAATATAGTTAATTTATTTAATGTAATTGATAATATTTTTAAAAAATTTATAAAAAATATTAAATTAATAATTATCTTTAAAATAAATTTAGTTTAATCTAATATATATATATATATATATTAATAAAAAGATTAATTTTTTAAAATATAAAATTAAAATTAAATCTCTTAAAATAACTTTAATAATAAATTTAAACATAATTATTATTTCATAATAAAAAAAAGTTATTATCATATAATTTATTTTTATTTTAAATATCTTTATCAAATCACAATTATATTTATATTATTATTGTTATTTATTTTATTAAATATTATATAATACTTTTATTTTATAAATTTAAACAATACTTAATTTTTTATTTTTAAATATTATATAATTAATATATATATTATTATAAATTTAATTATTTGTTATTTTAAAATAGAAAATAAATATTTCTTATATTTTATTTTATTATAACTAAATTATTTTTATTTAGAAAAAATAACTTTCCCAACATTTCTTCGCAAGGAGGCGAATAGTTTAGAAACGAAAGTTCTTTTCGTTTTTATTTAAAGTGAATCTCATTTTTCGCACTTTCTTTTTCTTTCCTCGCTCAAAATATATCCGTCATCGGATACAAACAGGGCCTACGAGAGAAAATAAGTGTATTGTTTTAATTTATCATGTTAGATCTCGTTATAAAATTTTACTATCTCAACTGCTACCTAAAACTACAATTATTATTTGTGATCACATGAATATTTATAAGAGAGGAAGAAAAAAAAATGCAAACAACAAGTGTAAGGAACTAAACCAACTTAATACAAGAAAAAGAAAATTATTTCAGAAAGCTTATAAAACTTAAATTTTGGAAGGTTACCATGACTCATATTACCTCTAACTACACCATTCACATTGACTCTAACCCATCAATGTGTAACCATCATCCAATTAACCTATTTAATATGAGAAGTTTTCCTTAATTTAATTTATATATGAAAAAAACTTTAAAATAAGGAAGTTAGTAATATTATTATTCATATTCTTACTAAAAGAATTACATGTCTTTTGAATATATCATTTGATCAAGTGTAGAGTAGACTAGAATTGAAGTAATTGCTTGAATCTCTCATTATTTTTTAATTTTCATAAGATCCACAAGATCCACACAGTATAAGTAATAATCTTGAGCCAAATGTCAGGAATGATAGGGCTTTTAGAGAAAAAATAAAATTAAGGATATCATCGTTAAAATTCCAAACAAAATTTGAAAAAAAATTCATAAATCTAAGACTAAAACGTGGAAGAATAAGAACATTAAAAGAATAAATGATGTTCAATTTCCTAAGTTGCTCTATAAAGATTGCACATGAAATTAAAAGCAATGTCAAAAATAGAATATGATTATCAATAACAATCTTGTGATGAAAAAGTTTACAAAGAACCAAAGTTTTAATTGGAGGAGTGTTATAAGACCAAAATCAAATTTTCCCATGAATTGACCACTTGGTTATCTTAAAGATAAGCCTAAGCACATTTAATATAAAGAATTTTATAATCATCAATTGTTCAGACAACATGCGATGGAAAACGTTCTTTTTCTAATTGTCATCTTTGTGATTTCTTTTTTTGGATAGATGATTAAGGATTTTTGATGAGCAAAAACATTTTTAGAATTTAGAGAAGTTCAATGAATTGTTGTGGAATTAGGAATTTGTGAGAGTGAGAGGTTAGGCCAACTCACTAAGAAAGAGTCTAGGACAAGTCTAGAAGGAGACTAACCTAGGAAGAACTCAAAAACAAGTAGAATGGTCAAAAATAGGCATCATTTCATTAGTAATTCCAAGTTAATTTTTACATGTAGTGAGCACTTATATTTATAGGCCAAAGCTTCTCAAAAACTCTCAAATGAGAGCGTGACAAGTGGTAAGATATGAATGGAGAGGATCATCTTCATTGGGAGAGTGTCATGTGGCAAGGAAGCGTGGAAGGCATGTGGTGCCACCTAGCCCTAGCTTGCCATGCAAGCTAGGGTTTTAGACCTAGGTGTAAGCTTCCCTCTTCTAGTATTAGGGTTTTGTCTTCTACAATTCTTGGCCAAAATATAATTCACAAAATTAAAAATCCTACACTATATTGACCCAAAATACAAGGTCCAAAATTAAAATCCTATACTACAATGGCCAAAATACAGGACCCAAATTATTCTAAACAATTTATACAATCAGAGAACTTCTTCTTAATGTTCCATATTCTCTTGAGCTATCTCTTTAGAATTAGATTTGGCCCAAACAAATAATTGGAGGCCTAAGATGGGCCAAATTTTCTAAAAAGCTCTTGATCCACTCCCTAATTCTTTGTCCTCTTTATTCTTTGACTAAGGTGGTTGGGCGTATTCCATCAAAAGAAAATCTTAAGAAGATCTTTATACCACGCAAATAAGAAAAGAACCAAGAAAATTAGAATAAAAAAAGGCAAAAGCCGGAAAAAAGGACCAGAAAGATGAGAAAGCAACACAAACAACATGATATGTGTCGAAACAGCTAGCTCTAGAAGGAAAAGTTGAATATAACCTAGACTCTTGTTGTAGAGAAATAGATTAGATCGTCTAGGAACAAACAAAATAAATAGCAAACATATTTTCTTACTGGTTCAGCCAAACACTATGGCTATGTCCAATTCTCCCTTAAGCATACTACTTAGGAGGTTCCACTAATAATCAACTGACTACAACCGAGTACACAAATCACTCCTGATTATACCTTCTTAATCCCTTTAAGATTAAGAAGTCTCTAAAGAAAGAAACACTCTCAGAGAAAGCAGAATTGAAGCTCATAGGGTATACTTCTCAATGTGAAAAATTACAAAGGATATTACCTGCATGCACAAAGAACACTATAAGATCATTGTATGATAACAAGAATTGTATATTGCAATTGTGTTTCTTTCATCTTCAACTTGAACTCTTTATATAGGTCTAGAAGATGAATGTTGCAATTCTGATTTAGCCAACACTTGATATTTGTTGATCTTCAACAAAAATATTCATCTTTATTGGCTTAGACGCTTGATAAGGAAAGTTCTTATTTGAATATTGAACGCTTATGTCTTTGTTTTGTTTATGAAAACAATTTGAACAAGATAAGTATATATCACAATTAATTATAAAAACTTAGATTGGCTTGTTTCCTTAAGTAAGACCGTTGGTCATAAAAACATTTTTCAAACATGAATAATATTGATGTTGAGAATAAAGTTCAAACACTTAATGATTATCTTAAAAACCATTTGATTGTTAGGACTTGTCTATAAGTTAATTTTAAGTTAACAATTCATTTAGTATATTAGACCGTTTATCACAAGACTTAGTATAGGTACTCGACAATCTAATATATCCTTCAGCTATCACAAAAGACATGTTAGAATGTTTAGGTAATTTAATCACATTCAAACATATAAAACACTTAGAATGTTTATTATCATCAAACACTCATAGATGGTTTACTAGTACTAGACTGTCTAGTAGGACTTATATGGTTAGACCATCTAGGGTCTTAACAACATGCTTTTAACGCAACTCCAACCACTAATCTAAAAGAATCAACATGAAACAAAAATTAGTGTATTTACTAACACTAATTATAAAAGTTTACAATTTATAATTTCTTCCATTTACTATAATAATTGTTGATTTCAATTGTTTATTAACATTTACAATAAAGTTTTATAACTTTTTTCTTTAATATTTTTGCTCAATGATAGATAAACACAAAGAAATCTTTATTTGATTGAATGTGGTGTAAAAGATATATTTTCAAAGAATGGTTGTGAAAATTATTTATGAACATCTAAAACAAATATCAAGTTGAATGGAATTTTAGAGTAACTTGATAAAGATGAAAGTTGACCGGAGAAAACTATTTTTCCTTTATATTTGTTGATGCAGCAGAGACTTATTTATAAGTATATTTGATGAATTCACTCTGAAATGAAGATTCAAAGATCAAATACTTAATTCATTAGTGTTTGTGTGTGAGAGAGAGTTTGAATGTGTATGTGATTCCCTTATAAAATTGGTAGATCCATAAAGAGGTTGAAGATGTTTTGAAAATTGCTTTTAAAGGTTAATTGGAAAACTATATTATTGTGAAGTTTTAACAAATTAAAAGCTCGAAATAATCTTTTGATTTTAGTTTGGGTAAAATCAATCGAATAAGTCAAATTTCTAATTGATTGAAAGTGATAGTACACAAATTTTATAAATATCTCTTTTTCTGATATTGTAAACAACTTTTGAGAAATCATTTTTTGAGAAAAAAAGATCTTCTGTACGAAATCATTTCTCTGTGCAAGAAACATATTCTTAGAGCAAATCTTTGAGAAAATTTTGGATCATTCAACTTTGTGATGGAAAGTATATTGAATCTTTGAACCTGTTTGTTTTAGCTAATTCAGGTCATGTTGTTTCTGCATTTTCCTTTGATTTTTGTAGGGTCTAACTGTGATTAGATAGAGTTTGTGATTATAGGAAAGTAACAAGGTGTTACTTGGTATGGTTGTCATTCTTGAAGTGTTTAAGAGTGATTTTCTTGAGAGTCTTTTGTTTCAGTATTTGTAAAGACTTGATTTTAGTGAAATCTTTGCTAGTGTGACAAAGAAATTAGATGTAGCTCTTAGTAAAGAGTTAACTAGTATAAATTTGTGTGCAAATCTTTATCTGCTCTTCTCTTTAAATTTTTGTATTGAGTTTAGTATTTTCTTGTTTTAATTAAAATATTAATTGACTAGCTTTTTGAATTAACATGTTGATTTTTCATTGTTTGCACTACAATTAATTTTCTGTATGTGTTCTTTGGTTATCTGCAATACGGTAATTGATTGAGTCTTAAAGATAATCATTCTAAGCTTTAAATTTGCAAAAAATAAAAATAAAAAAAAATAAGTTTAATTCACCCCACTCTTGAGCTTAGCCAATATTGTTTCCAATATTTCTTTCTTTTTTTTATTAAAGATATGTACGACACTAGGGTTTTTAATTCAAAAAAGGAAATTTTATCAAATAAAATAGAATTGAGATTAGACATGAATTTTTTATCATTCTGAAAATAGAGAATATAGTGGCTTTGAAAATCATAAAACCATCTAAAGAATTAAGGAAGAGAGAATAATCAAAATGTGAAAGCAAAGTACATTTTTGTATTACATTATGACATATTTTTAAATAAGTGACGAATTACAAAGTTGATTGATCATACAATATTATTACGAGCATTGTTGGAACATTTGGTTTTAGAATTAGGGGTTAAATAGAGTCTTAAACTCTTTTTGCAGAGAATTAGATTAGGTCATCTAGCACAAACAATACAAATAGGGCAAGAAGAATTTATACTAGTTCACCCAAACTCACAGGTTACTTTCAATTCTTCCTCAAACAAATTATTCAAGAGATTCCACTAATCAAATCAATGATTACACGAATATACAAACTACTCTTACAAACTAACATACAAACTACTCCCAATTATAAATGAGTGCATAAATCACTCCTTGCTAACCTGTCCCTGAGATTAAGACCTCACAAAAAAAAAGAATCATAATACTCTTAAAAATAAAACAATTTTAACTCACTAGGATTACTTCACGTTTGAGAAGAATTATAATAGTTTTACTCACCCACAAAGAATACTTAGCATTATATGATCTCCAGAAGATAGAAAAAGTGTGTATACTGTAGTTGTATGTTTTTCTTCTGCAACTTAACTCCTTTATAGTATTTTTCAGATGATCGTTACAACAACTCTTTTGTTAAGAGAGGATTTTTGCTTAATCTTTGTCATTTGCATAATATCTTCTATGATTTTCCTTTATTAGCGCTTTGACTAGAAACTTGATGTAGAAAGTCTTTGTTTATTTATTTATCCTTACTTCTAACTTTAACTAATATAAAAATAGCTCAAAAACAAATTGCATATCTAACAATTAATTATTGTTAATTTTGTATTGTGTAATATATTGTTTATGTAAACATGTTATTTCTTGATCAGTTAGTCATATGAAATCTTTCTATACTTAAAGTTTTAAACGTTGATGATATAACTTCCTATTGGATTAAAAAGATTTGTTTTTATATCTTGAAAACTTTGATTGTTGTGAGTTTATTATGAATATAATTCAATATATTAATTTATGAAAAACAGTAGATTGTCTCTCATGTAGTCTAAGATACCATTGGATGGTTTAGAGAACCTTTTAAAGTTTAAAAGATATTAGGTTGGGACTTTTAAATATACAATTAACACATATCATTGAGCATGAGAAAGATGTGAAATATGATCATCTTTCATTTCTTGAAAAAGGATATATGAAATTTTTTTTGAAAGCCAAGGATTTTTTTTAAAGAAGTGAAGTAATGGATCTTCTAAATATTGTGAAGATGCAAACAAGAGTTCTTCTAAATTTCAGTATGCATACACATAACATTAAAAATGAAGATAATAATATATGCTTTTGTGTCTAACTTCTTGTTTTGACTGGTACAAAATATATTATGATGTTGTATTTGATATTTCATACAACGTCAATTCTTATGAAATGTCATTCGGGATTTTTGTGGGTACGAAAAACTAACTTCTTATGTTTCCCGATTTCTTTCTAAACTTTTACATATTTGATTAAGAATTCACCCAAGATTATATAGGTAAATCAAGACTTATGAATGACATAAACAATCTCAAAAGAATCGTCATAAATCAAATACAAATTTTATATGTAGCATATTAGTTTTACATATAAAAAAAGACCATCTTAAATGAAGACATACAAAAGGTGGAAAAGGATTATCACAAAATAAGAATACATGTTGATTATATAAAGTTTTAGGAATGATATTGTTACATGTTCTTTAAAAGAAAATATTCAATTTTATACTCCATAATAAACAAGAAGAAAAAAACTTGTGAATATGAAAGTTTAAATCTTATACTTCACTAAAAGTTTAGGTCATAACTAATTCATTATTTTCTATATTGAATCTTTTATACGGTTAATTTTATATACTCTTGCATGAATATTATATTAATCTGTTTGGTTCTTTCTTTTCTTTTATATTGAACATAAAAGCATACATTTTAAGATTTTTATTTTTAAAAGGAAGCTGTTGGTTGTGTGAGGAGAAATTATGAAAGTTTTAGTTAATGTAAGCTTTTTAGATAGTTCTTTTTAGCTGATTTCTCGGTCTAGTGTTTTAGACCTGTTTGGTGATGGCCGCTAGCCAAATATGCTAAAAATATTTCTTGACGCCTAGATTACACAATTTACCACTGATCTTATTACATTGCGTAATTAGGTAAGTGACAACATTATTAAAAAGAAAAATAATGAGTAAATAAATAAATAACAATCAATGTGATGTGACGTGTAATTTGGTCATTAGATATAATAACGTCATTATTGATAATATGTATTTAATACTATATTTAATTTACTATTTTTATTTGTTTCAACACGTATTTAATGTTTCTTATCAATGTCCTAGGAAATGGTTAACAGGACCCGATCTAAATGAAGGTCAAAAACCATTTTGGAAAAAGCACATCATATTGTTCGCTTTGTCGTTTCTTGTTCTCACTTTTTTCCTTAAAACTAGGACCAATCGTTATCGGACAGACTTCATCACCAGACTGTCAACCATATGGAAAAAAAAAATTGAAAAGTCCAATGTTTAGGATTGAGGAGTCTGTAAAAATCCTGTGGTAATAAAAACGAGGTAAAAAAAATGACCAAAGAAATGCACATTCATTCCACTATGCTGGATTCCGTTCTCACCTCCAGTCAAATACTCAAGTTTCACTAACATTTTGGTAATTTATGTCGTCAAAGAAAACACCGATTGGACGGTGTGGTAAACTATAGCATGAAAATGAACACTACATTTTTACAGAAGCTGGAAATCCTTTCGTACGGAACAGAAGCTAAGTATATATCAGTAGAAATTCTACCCATACAATCTTGCTTCAAAGTACAACATGGCTTTCCCATATGGAACAAATCTCTAAAGCCAACTCTACAAGCAGCTCGAAAAACAAAATAGGAAATTTAAAAATGTACGCAACAAGAAACATGAATCAACAAATCCACCCCACTTGCCCTATCTTGCTTTGATGCAGAAAATAAGTTTGCGTCTGTATAGGAGTCTACAAATCATCATCAATCAATCCATTCTTCCCACAGCTTTGCCTGCTGCCCCTTTTGGCAAATTCTCACAAATAATCTTTCATGTTCAGTTTCCAAAAATGATTGAAGTTGCGAGCAACTATGCCATCTCATGTCTCAGAGCCTTCTTGAACAGTAGGAA
>Ga0209700_105671_pt1 | contig 20641 bp, 15 predicted proteins | sample SiratroredBW_FD_187528 | JGI IMG/M metagenome (GOLD analysis project Ga0209700, IMG submission 187528) | Root nodule microbial communities of legume samples collected from California, USA - Siratro red BW (SPAdes) (version 2) | ecosystem: Host-associated > Plants > Roots > Nodule | place: USA...
AACTACTTTCAAATGGAAAGAAGAAGGAGAAACCAACAACCCTCCTCCTGTCTTTCACACCATGATGATCACACTTGGAGACAAAGAAAGAAAGATTCTAGTACACTCTTTTCAAAACAATAGAAAAGCCATTTTTTCTGACAAATTGAATGGACATTTTCTATGGGATGTAGACTCATCCAAATGTGACCCATACTGTAATCATGGTTCTGACTCTGAACCAAATTTTGACTCCGATGATGAAGACGATCCCAGTAAAAAGAAAAGATGTAAGTCACCACCAAAGCCAACAAGGAAAAGTGACCCTGATAATGGTCCTTGAATCGGCATCAGGAAAAAGGCAGAACCTTTGCTTATTTATAAAGAAGGACTCAAAACTCTCAGAAAAGAAGGATATCTACCTCCACCAGCAGATCCAAACCTTATTACCTGGCCACCACCAAAAAATTGTTCCAATCTGTTTCAATCGAAACAAAAGGAGCTAGAAATCTCGTGTTTTATGTTCAAAGATGAAGATTTTCCCACTTTAGAAAGAAAAAGTGATCCAGAGAAAGGAATCTCTTCTAAACCATTTATCCAATCAACAGAAATCCTTCCAGAAGGAACATACAAACCACTGAGCCAGGCAGAAGAAGTATTGAATTGGCAGATATCCAACTCTTTATCTCAAAATAGCCTTTTGAAGGTTATTGAGAAAAAAGTTGACAAGATGACAGAATCCTTTCAGTATCAACTGAATCAAATGTTCGAGAGAATCCAAAAGTCTTATGCTAAAACAAAGCAAAAGATTGAAACCCTAGAAGATGGAATGCAAAAAGTCACTGAATACAATTTTCATGAAAACACTAGGAAGGAGAGAGAATTACAAAAGCTCAGAAGACAAGTCTCTGAGATAGAAGAATACATCAAAAAGGTTACAAAACCTCTTCCTGAGAGCACATACTCCCCATTTCCAATCTCTCCACAAAAACTTCTCACACAAACTGTTGTACAACACCCTGTAAGACCACCTTTTTTACCACCAGTTCTTCCAGAAGAAACTACCTTCTTTGGAAGAAAAAGCAAAGAAGTTATACTGAAAAAATCTCTTGAAAAACAAGTTACTGAAGAAAAACAACAAGAAGAAACATCATCCAAAGATGAAGTTCTTGTCATCACAAATGACAGTGATTCTGATACCTCAAAACAAATTCCATCAGAAGAAGGAGACACAGAAGAAGAATATGCAGATCTGTCACAAATCTTCATGGCATCCAATGGAGAAAGTCCTGAAGCCTCTACCTCTGGATTACATGCACCAGAAATAAACACTCCACCACAAAGAATTTCAGGAACTCCCTTGTTTTCACTAGATGATATTCCCCTAAAACAGTGGAGGAAAAAGCTCCTTGATTTCAAGGCATGGATGGATGCAAAAATGATAGATCCAGATGCTGACCGATACCGAGTCATTGAAGAATTTTGTGCCAGAATGACGGGAACTTTGAAAGAATGGTATCAAAGCATCGGAACAGTAAATCAAGATTTACTTCACAGAATGGAGAGCACAGATGCAATCATCTCAGCAATTCATTTTGAATTCCTTGGAAACATTGACACAGTAAACAAGGAAATTCGAAAAGAATACTTTGAGATGAAATGTTGTTCTTTAAAGATGAAAGATATAGAACGACATTACCAAAGAATGCAGTAGAGATTTTATTTGCTGAATGGATACAATGATCCGAGTTTAAAGAACACTTATGTGAGTTCACTTCCTGAAGAAGTTCAGGGAGAGATGTATAGAATGCTCAACATGCAGAACAAAGAAATTACACAAGCGACACTCGGAGAAATCCATCAGACATGCATTGTTGCATTAGACAAGCTGTGCAATCAACAACAAGTACTTGAAGGAATCCTGAAGAATCACAAGAGATACTCCAAGAACTGTAAGAAAAATTACTTGGAGATAAAATCACAAGAGCATACACAGTTGATTCAGTTGATACTGAAAGGATTATGTCATCTTGTCAACTTTTTTCCCAATAACCTTCAAAAGGCTATTTTGAGATAAAGAGTTGGATGTCTGCCAATTTAATACTTCTTCTGCCTGGCTGAGTGGTTTGTGTGTTCCTTCTGGAAGGATTTCTGTTGATTGGATAAATGGTTTAGAAGAGATTCCTTTCTCTGGATCACTTTTTCTTTCTAAAGTGGGAAAATCTTCATCTTTGAACATAAAACAAGAGATTTCTAGCTCCTTTTGTTTCGGTTGAAACAGATTGGAACAATTTTTTGGTGGTGGCCAGGTAATAAGGTTTGGATTTGCTGGTGGAGGTAGATATCCTTCTTTTCTGAGAGTTTTGAGTCCTTTTTTATAAATAGGCAAAGGTTCTGCCTTTTTCCTGATGCCGATCCAAGGACCATTATCAGGGTCACTTTTCCTTGTTGGCTTTGGTGGTGACTTACATCTTTTCTTTTTATTGGGATCATCTTCATCATCGGAGTCAAAATCTGGTTCAGAATCAGAACCATGATTACAGTATGGGTCATATTTGGATGAGTCTACATCCCATAGAAAATGTCCATTCAATTTGTCAGAAAAAATGGCTTTTCCATTGTTTTGAAAACAGTGTACTGGAATCTTTCTTTCTTTGTCTCCAAGTGTGATCATCATGGTGTGAAAGACAGGAGGAGGGTTGTTGGTTTCTCCTTCTTCTTTCCATTTAAAAGTAGTTTTGACACTACCGTCAACAGAGTTTCTTCTGAAAGTAGCTTCTGTTGCTACTATCTGCTTTTCTTTATTCTTGAAGTTCTCGTAGTTGCTTATCCACTCAGTTGGAATAAGGCTTCTGAGTTCTTCTCTAGGTATTTGTCTGGGAACCTGAACAATAGTTGGTGTTTCTTGGTCATCTGTAGCTGTGACCAAGAGGGCATTTCCTCGAGGAAGATCGAAACAATGATCTTGAATCCTATAGATTATCTGATGGTGTAAGGTGGCTGATAGTGCCGCCTCATCTTGTGGTGCTCCCACGAGCTGGACTTGTACCTTGAATCTATTTGGAAGGGTTGGATCTTTCAGTTGGACGTTGAAGTTTGGAAAGATAGTCAAGACAGCACTTCCTGTGTTGAGTGTTGTTAAGATTGTTCCTATTACAGCTTGTTCATATTTTTGATATGTAGAGTCCAGAAGTGTGACTCTAGCTGTAACCGGTAGTCCTTTTCTGCCATGAAGGGTCAACATTAATCTGACGGCTCCAAGATGGAGTGCTACGTAGTCATGGGCTCTCCATTGTTTGATTAGCTCTTTACTGATCTCCAAATCTACGTATTGTTCTGCACTAGTAGCATGCAGGGCTACCTGATCCATGCGAGAGCTTTGTATGTACTCCCTACATCCTTTTCTGGGAGTGGAGATTAATTTTCTTATGGAAGAGATCCATGCAAAATCTGATCTGTTTCTCCTGAAAACATTGTACGGACTCAGGAGAGGGGGTAAGGAGTGTTCTATTTGAGATTCTTCTGGAATATGCTGGTATTCTATCAAGTTTCTGATTTTTTAGGAAAGGGTCTTTTTACAAGAGGTCTGGAATAGTGATTTTAGATGAAAGGGTTATAGGAGGGCTGGATGATGTAGAAGGTTTTTCCATGGTTTATGAAATCCTCTCTCTCTACCCACTTTCGAAATATAATATATAATGCACCCAGATTTCAGAAATGAAGCATAAATTTTTTGGCTATCATTTAGGCTCTGATACCACTCGGGGGTCTCTCCATTTATATGTACTATTCATAGTATTTTCGTGTTACTTCTTCGGCCACCTTTCTACTTTTTCACACCCTTACCATGAACAATACACATAAAAGGAAAGAAGGTCCTAGTGGAACTAGCACAGACATGTTTTTGATACACAGAATCCTCATAGGAGGCAAGTGTAGAGCATACACAGTGTCTAAGAATGCCATTCCCAGTGTTTTGTACGTGGCGTTGTTAGACCAAAGGTATAAAAAACTGAACGATCTTTCGATCTTTCAACAGTTCTTTCTTTGAGCCAGTAGCTCGCAACCTCGGGTATTCCAGCCTATATACAAACACTTTAAGATAACTCCTTCCTTCAATCTTGTTGCATTATATCTATAAAACTAAAGCTTTCGAGAAAGAGGAGAGAAGAGAGAGTTTAGAGACTCATGATATGGGAAACTGGTTCTTATTATTCGAGATTGCTTCTTGGTATTTTACATACACACTAGAACTCTTTATATAGCCAAAGGAGTTCAGAAACAAACAAAAGAGTAATAATACATCTGAAACACACTTATTACAAAAAGACATTATGAAAGACATAAAGCTTAATCAGTTCTTGTAAGGACGCTTTATTCTTTTTCTACAGTGATTTTTGTCTTGTCCTGTGATGCTTTTTGGATGAGAACGTATCTCATTCTGACTCAGCTGATTCTTCTTTTGAGGAGGTAGGCCAGGGAGCCCATGTGCGTGAGTCAGGCCAAGGGTCCTGGGAATCCTGCCAGATAATGTGGTCTGCTGGGTAATCTGTCTTTTCTTTTGAAACTGGGTTATCTCTTTGCCAATCTTGCCAAAGCAAATTTGATTCTGAAATTAGTGTATTATTCGGAGGGAGTTCTGTCAAATGGACTTTTTCAAATTTTTCATTCCATACATTTGGAGGGACTTCCCAGTCTGGTGTACATATGAGATCAAGATTCTTCAACTTATTGCAGCTGGAAGATACTGGTTTTTGAGTGATCTTAAACCCATTAATTTCATGGAGATGGATTGTCAGTTCTTCCTTCCAAAATGGAGGGCTCTTTGGATTCATGAAAATTTTCAGATTTGGAAAGGTGACATATGACAGGGCTTGATCCTGGGTATAGAGATGTCCATTTGGATGTCTGAAATAGGGTCTGTGGATTGTGAAGATGGAAACAACTTGATCTGCTTCTTCTTTTTCTAGTTTCCATACATTGAACTTAGATATTTCTCTATGGATTTGTTCTTTCCACCAGATGATAGGGGAAAACCATGAGAGAAATTTCCAGAGTAAAGTATCCTGAGTATAATCCTCTGCTAAATATCCAATCATTCTAAGAGTGGGGAATATTATTGGATACTTAAACAATGTTGTGACACACCATAAATACCACATGTCTGTCTCTGTAAATGTTTTATCCATTAAAATTGGGAAGATATTTAAATATGGTGCAGAAGGATTGAACCAGGTGGGTTTTGGTTTTATCTGATGATCCTGGATGGTTGTGGCAAGGTAATGGAACATGTGTGTTTGTGCAAAGGATTTTATGGTAGTGGGTGTGATGGGTTGGATCCTGATCAGTTCAGGTGGGAATTCATGGAGGTTTTGGTGTGATGAGGAAGGTTCATTCATCATGATTAACGGGTATTCATGAGTATCTGAGAAAATGGTTATTGAGAGTGTTTTTTCCTTTAATGGATTCTGGTGGTTGGTTGGACTTTTTGGTCTGGATAAGAAATCAGGAATGACATTTTGGTTCCCTTTGATGTGTTTGACTGAAAAATTATATCGAGAAAACCATTCTTTCAACCTGAGGATTTGAGGACTTGGAGGGATTTTGTTCTTTAACTCAAGCATTTTTAGAAATGAAGAGTAGTCTAAATGTACCTCAAAAACATGTCCTCTGAGATGAAAATCAAATTTCTGGATTCCATATTTTACTACAAGAGTTTCTTTGTAGGTGGTGTGGTAATGGGCTTCAGCTGGTTTGAATTGACCGCTAGCATGTCCACAGTAGAGTTTTTATCCTTCTATTTCTTCAATCAGTATTGCACCCCAATAATGATCACTGGCATCTGTCTGGAGGATTCTTTTTCCTTCTCCTGGAATTTTTAATGGTGGAGGATTTTTTACAATTTCTTTTAACTTTTTGACTGCTTCGGTTTGCTATAGTCCCCATGGTGGTGCATTCTTCTTCAACATTTTCGAGAGTTTCGAAGTATGATGCGAAATGTTGGGGATAAAGTCTCGGATATAGTTCAGAATGCCTAGGAATTGTTGAATCTGTTTTGTCGTGAAATTCTTTTCAGGAAATTTTGGTAATTCTTCCACAAGATGTGGTTGAGGGGAATATCTTCCTCTGGAGAACTTCATTCCAAGGAATTCTATTTCTGTAGTTCCTATTTGAGACTTTTGGGATGAGAGCATGAGGCCAAACTGATGGCATATTTGGTAAAATTTTTCGAGCAGTTCTTTATGACTTCTTTCATCAGGGGAAAACAACAGAATGTCATCTATATAGATGAGTGAGGAGGTTAAGATGGGTTCAAAAATTCTGGTCATGGCTTTTTGGAATAGTGAAGGTGCTACTTTTAAGCCAAAAGGCAGGACAGTCTATTGAAAATGGGCATTTGGTATGCAAAAAGCAGTTTTGGGCCTGTCTTTTGGCTCTAGCCCAAGTTGCCAAAATCCCGATTTCATGTCGAATTTTGAAAATATGAAAGCATTTGTGATATACGAATAAAGAGTGTATATCTTTGGGAGAGGAAATTTGTCATCTCTTAAAAAGAGATTTAAAGGTCTGTAGTCAATGACTAACCTCTTCTTTCCTCTGACTTTTTCTGATCTTTTTTCAACATAGAAGGCTTGGCATGCCCAGTCAGAATTTGTTGGTTTAATGAGCCTTTGCTTTAAAAGTTTTTGGCACTCCTCAAATGCGGCTTTTCTGTCACTTGGGGTCATTCCAGAATGAACAGCTTTTGTTGGATTAACATCTTCATGCAATTTGAATGGTAATTGAACAAAGAATTCTTTATTTTTCCAGAGTGGTTTTGGATGTTGAAATCCATCATGACTGTCAGCACACATCTTTAAAAGCTTTTCCTTGAATTCCTCATATTCTGGAGGTGTTTCGGCTAAACTGAAAATCTTCATTAAAGGATTAAAAGGTTTGAAATTCTTTCTGTACCTCACTTCATTCGGGAGTAACTGCATTCCTTTAAGTTGGGTGTAAATATCCATGCCGATGAGGATGTCTTTTCCTAGGAGATCTGTGCCTATGACTTTTGTGTAGATGGTACGGTCTAGAAAGAATTTGATTCCTATTTTTCTTTTGGTCATCAATTCTGTGGTGAAGACTTTTCCGCTTGCAGTTTTGAACCTTAATTGTTTTGGTTCCCAAAAATATGGATGAAGGATCTTCGGGTTCATCATGGTTCTTAATGCTCCAGTATCTATAAAAGCTATGGCCTTTATAGGGATTTCGTATTTTGTGGGAAGTATATGAACTTCTATGTTTGGAGCTGGCGGACTAGAAATGAGAGATTGTTCTTCTGCCTTCGTAATCTCATCAAAAGATAAGATTGGAAAATGATGTTGACATTCATCATCATCACTTGATGTAGTTGTTTCTTCATTTTTTGAACTGTCATCTTCAGAAAGATTGATGCCAAAAACAGTTTCTTCATTTGGATAATCTTGTTCACTGTATAGGGATTCCACATCTTCTTCTTCAATTTGTAGGGTTTGGATAAGTCTGGTGGACTTTTCAGTTTTGTTTGGACAATTTTTTGCAAAATGTCCAGTCTTTCCGCAAATGAAACATTTCGTCCCTTTTTTCTTTCCTCTGAAGGATTTATTCTTAAAGAACTTTACCTTTCTTTTCCCTTTGAATTTCTTCTGATGTTTGGAATATTTTGTGAAGCTTTTTTCTTTTGGGAAGGACTTGCTTTTGCAAGAGCAGTCTTTTTTCTTGCATTTTATCTCCAAGTAATTTTTCTTACAGTTCTTGGAGTATCTCTTGTGATTCTTTAGGATTCCTTCAAGTACTTGTTGTTGATTGCACAGCTTGTCTAATGCAACAATGCATGTCTGATGGATTTCTCCAAGTGTCATTTGTGTAATTTCTTTGTTCTGCATGTTGAGCATTCTGTACATCTCTCCCTGAACTTCTTCAGGAAGTGAACTCACATAAGTGTTCTTTAGACTCGGATCATTGTATCCATTCAGCAAATAAAATCTCTGCTGCATTCTTTGGTAATGTCGTTCTATATCTTTCATCTTTAAAGAACAACATTTCATCTCAAAGTATTCTTTTCGAATTTCCTTGTTTACTGTGTCAATGTTTCCAAGGAATTCAAAATGAATTGCTGAGATGATTGCATCTGTGCTCTCCATTCTGTGAAGTAAATCTTGATTTACTGTTCCGATGCTTTGATACCATTCTTTCAAAGTTCCCGTCATTCTGGCACAAAATTCTTCAATGACTCGGTATCGGTCAGCATCTGGATCTATCATTTTTGCATCCATCCATGCCTTGAAATCAAGGAGCTTTTTCCTCCACTGTTTTAGGGGAATATCATCTAGTGAAAACAAGGGAGTTCCTGAAATTCTTTGTGGTGGAGTGTTTATTTCTGGTGCATGTAATCCAGAGGTAGAGGCTTCAGGACTTTCTCCATTGGATGCCATGAAGATTTGTGACAGATCTGCATATTCTTCTTCTGTGTCTCCTTCTTCTGATGGAATTTGTTTTGAGGTATCAGAATCACTGTCATTTGTGATGACAAGAACTTCATCTTTGGATGATGTTTCTTCTTGTTGTTTTTCTTCAGTAACTTGTTTTTCAAGAGATTTTTTCAGTATAACTTCTTTGCTTTTTCTTCCAAAGAAGGTAGTTTCTTCTGGAAGAACTAGTGGTAAAAAAGGTGGTCTTACAGGGTGTTGTACAACAGTTTGTGTGAGAAGTTTTTGTGGAGAGATTGGAAATGGGGAGTATGTGCTCTCACGAAGAGGTTTTGCAACCTTTTTTATGTATTCTTCTATCTCAAAGACTTGTCTTCTGAGCTTTTGTAATTCTCTCTCCTTCCTGGTGTTTTCATGAAAATTGTATTCAGTGACTTTCTGCATTCCATCTTCTAGGGTTTCAATCTTTTGCTTTGTTTCAGCATAAGACTTTTGGATTCTCTCGGACATTTGATTCAGTTGATACTGAAAGGATTCTGTCATCTTGTCAACTTTTTTCTCAATAACCTTCAAAAGGCTATTTTGAGATAAAGAGTTGGATGTCTACCAATTCAATACTTCTTCTGCCTGGCTCAGTGGTTTGTATGTTCCTTCTGGAAGGATTTCTGTTGATTGGATAAATGGTTTAGAAGAGATTCCTTTCTCTGAATCACTTTTTCTTTCTAAAGTGGGAAAATCTTCATCTTTGAACATAAAACACGAGATTTCTAGCTCCTTTTGTTTCGGTTGAAACAAATTGGAACAATTTTTTGGTGGTGGCCAGGTAATAAGGTTTGGATCTGCTGGTGGAGGTAGATATCCTTCTTTTCTGAGAGTTTTGAGTCCTTCTTTATAAATAGGCAAAGGTTCTGCCTTTTTCCGGATGCCGATTCAAGGACCATTATCAGGGTCACGTTTCCTTGTTGGCTTTGGTGGTGACTTACATCTTTTCTTTTTACAGGGATCGTCTTCATCATCGGAGTCAAAATTTGGTTCAGAGTCAGAACCATGATTACAGTATGGGTCACATTTGGATGAGTCTACATCCCATAGAAAATGTCCATTCAATTTGTCAGAAAAAATGGTTTTTCTATTGTTTTGAAAAGAGTGTACTAGAATCTTTCTTTCTTTGTCTCCAAGTGTGATCATCATGGTGTGAAAGACAGGAGGAGGGTTGTTGGTTTCTCCTTCTTCTTTCCATTTGAAAGTAGTTTTGACACTACCGTCAACAGAGTTTCTTCTGAAAGTAGCTTCTGTTGCTACTATCTGCTTTTCTTTCTTCTTGAAGTTCTCGTAGTTGCTTATCCACTCAGTTGGAATAAGGCTTCTGAGTTCTTCTCTAGGTATTTGTCTGGGAACCTAGACAATAGTTGTTGTTTCTTGGTCATCTGCAGCTATGACCATGAGGGCATTTCCTTCAAAGTTTCTTTCTCCAGAAATATCACAACAATGATCTGGAATCCTATAGATTATCTGATGGTGTAAGGTGGCTGATAGTGCCGCCTCATCTTGTGGTGCTCCCACGAGCTGGACTTGTACCTTGAATCTATTTGGAAGGGTTGGATCTTTCAGTTGGACGTTGAAGTTTGGAAAGATAGTCAAGACAGCACTTCCTGTGTTGAGTGTTGTTAAGATTGTTCCTATTACAGCTTGTTCATATTTTTGATATGTAGAGTCCAGAAGTGTGACTCTAGCTGTAACCGGTAGTCCTTTTCTGCCATGAAGGGTCAACATTAATCTGACGGCTCCAAGATGGAGTGCTACATAGTCATGGGCTCTCCATTGTTTGATTAGCTCTTTACTGATCTCCAAATCTACGTATTGTTCTGCACTGGTAGCATGCAGGGCTACCTGATCCATGCGAGAGCTTTGTATGTACTCCCTACATACTTTTTTGGGAGTGGAGATTAATTTTCTTATGGAAGAGATCCATGCAAAATCTGATCTGTTTCTCCTGAAAACATTGTACGGACTCAGGAGAGCGGGTAAGGAGTGTTCTATTTGAGATTCTTCTGGAATATGCTGGTATTCTATCAAGTTTCTGATTTTTGAGGAAAGGGTCTTTTTACAAGAGTCTGGAATAGTGATTTTAGATGAAAGGGTTATAGGAGGGCTGGATGATGTAGAAGGTTGTTCCATGGTTTATGAAATCCTCTCTCTCTCTACTCACTTTCGAAATATAATATATAATGCACCCAGATTTCAGAAATGAAGCATAAATTTTTTGGCTATTATTTAGGCTCTGATACCACTCGGGGGTCTCTCCATTTATATGTACAATTCATAGTATTTTCATGTTACTTCTATATATGTGTATGGCCAAAGACCATTTATGGTTCACTTTTTTGTTAGCTTCTCCTGCACCTCCATAGATTTTGACTTTTCCAAAACGCTCATTTGGAAAAGACTATATTACTCTTAATAATAATAAGTTTTAGAATGATGAAAATGGAAGTGTGTGAATGAAGGCAGTGCTGCATTTTTTCAGTGAAGTGTGGCGATGGTAGTAACGGTGGCTGGGTGGTTGTGAAAGGTTACAGATTTTGATTTTTTTACGTTAATGAACAGGGCAAATCAGTTTTTGCCCGAAAGATAAAGTGTTCGATGGCCAATGTTCATTGGTAAGTTCAGGAATGAGCTGCTTTGGAGCTGCTCAACACTGCAGTTGAAATTTGGAAAATGTTAATTTTACATTATATATAAATAAAATAATAATATATATTAATATTAAATAATATCAAAATGAATAATGAAGTGAAAATAATAGATCCTTAAAATAATGTTTATAGGGATTGAAAAAATTTTCCATAAAATAATAAAGGTGAACAATCTTATATAATACATATTGGGAATTTTAAAGAAATCATTCTTGTACCAATTTGTTATTACTTTTGGTGTTTGTCGGATCACCAGCAACAAGTTCCCATATGATACCATAATGAAAAAAAAAAAGAAATCTTATATTAACAAAGATTTGAAATCACTTCAAGATATTTTAAATCCGAAAACAACATTCGAATTCAGCAGAAGATAAATAAAATCTAAATCACAGTCCAAAACATTGCACGACGTGACGCGACCCACCTTCTTTCCCCCTTCCCTTTCCCTCCATTCACATCAGAATATCATCTTCACAGGTGGTTACGTCAGCAGTGAACAAAGGTGAACAACGACGACAATTCTTTACGGGACGGAGGCTCTTCTTTCACTGTGCGCGGCGTATTGGCTGGAGGTGTGGGGGTGAAATGAAGCTATGGGGATAACTGAGTTATTGTATATTTTATTTAAGGTTACGAATTTTCAAAATTTATGGAAGTGTAGGAAGAAGATACGGAGGTGCAGAAAGAAGCGGTCCACTTTTTTTCTATGTAATGAAATGGAAAAAAAAATATCAAAAGTGTAACATAAAGGTAAAAAAATCAAAAAATTTGAACGCACTAAGGTAGGACCAATAAAGAAAAGAGAAAAATTTGAGAAATCATGGCATTTCTGTGACTCATCTGGGTGCACTCACCTTCACACTTCTCTCACTCACTTTCGTCGGTACACTCTCACAAACTCTCCCTTTCTTATTTTATATATATATATATAAAATAAGCAAAAAAAGAGAAGAGTAAAAGTAGAAAAGACGAATTGACCAGATTTGAGATGGGAACGCTTGGTGGTTACTGATCTCAGAGGATATCTAGGGAACGCTTGGCTAGGGGCGTTTTATGTTCTCAGTTACTTTCTGTACTATATTTTGTTGTAATTGTTCCTGCTCGGATCTTTTAAATAACACTTTAATTAGTTAAAAACATGATAAAATTGGCTTTAGTGAGGAACGTTGGTCAGCCGGAAAGGGCGTGGTAAGGGTGTTCCCGGTAGTAAGTCCCTAGGTGGTCCCTGTCCAAGACCTAAAACAGTGAAGTCATGTCTAGGCTAATTAAAGTGTTATCTAAAGGAAAAGAAAAGGAAGAAGAGCTAGGGAAATCTAGCGGAGAAAGTAACAGTCATATAATACACCACGAGCTAAGAATTCCCGAAATTGAATCTCAACTTAATAGATGGAAACTTCCTAAACTGGAAATTTCCTCCCTCTACAAAACTAAAATCACTGATATGTTCAAGGGAGAACATGTCATTAAAACAGTTGAAAAAGAAATCGACATAAAACAGACTCAAGAGTCTATCCCTCTAATATCTCGGCAGCTTATTGCCGAACATATAAAGGATTATAAATATTTGCATATCGAGTCTATCCAGATTGCAATAAAACCATTGTTCAGACAGGGGATCGATACCCCTTTATTTGCAGTCCTAAGAGATAATAGGCCTAAACAATTAAATGATCAGATTCTGGCCATATTTGAAACCAACCTCCATGAAGGGCCAGTCTACATCAACAATTATCCAAATTATTCAGTATCCCTAAGAAGTTTTCATGAAACAAATTACAATGTCTTCTTAGATATTAAAATGAAAGAAGATGATTGGAATCCTAGAGCAATCCCCATCACAATAATATATCGTCTTTATTATAAGGTAATGAAGACACAACTGGCCCCACAGGCCCTGTTAATATCTCCTAAGGATGAAACTACACTTTTGTTGGTTAATCCCGAAAGAGTAAACGCCTCAGTCCCACGGGTGCTAAGGCATGAGGAAATAACCTTTACACCACTGAGGGATAATTTAAGAAGAGTGTGCTCCATGGCTCGATCCGAGTTTAGTTCAGCTAGACCTTCGATTGACAGAAGGAGTTTCTCTATTCCTAGAGGGCTGGTTATGCAAGGACTTCGTCCTGACCATACTACGCCCACTCCCGAATTTGAGCAAGAAGAAACTCAGTACACTTCTGCCCAGTCACACCAATCTCCAACTAGATCTGACTTTAGTCAGTTAAACGTAATTTCCTCTTTCGAGATTAATAAGAAATTGCTTCAAGCAAACTTTGCAAGTGAAATTAATAAGAAGAAAAAAGATTGGTTTTATAAAAATTTCAATACAGAAGAACGATCTAAAATACGAGAAGAATACTATGAGTATATGAATACTCGACAAGAAAATGTATTCTTCTTTGAATGGTTTGAGCAAGAATACCTTAAATCCATCCAAGTAATCAAAAATGGAGAAAAACTTTGGAAAACCTCTTGTGGAGAAATTTCCAGCATAATTCCTCCCCTAGAAGAAGTAAGATTTCCTAATATAGAGAATAAGGAGGTCACAGCTTCTCCCTTTAAAATGATAACCGAGAAACGAGAAGTTCAAATAAAGGACATTCAAAATATTCACTCTCAGTTAAATTACACGAATCAGCTGTTGCATCAAATGGTGATTCATGAACCAGAAGCCGAACCTAAAATAGTAAACAAAGAACAGTCACAAAGACTAGGAAAGTCCTTGATAAAACCTTTTAAGTTCTCAGAACAAGAACTAAAAGGATTAAAGATTGGTCAAGATGCCAGTTCAGATTTGGAAGAAATCAATAAAAAATTAGATGAATTAAAAATCTCTAAAATAAATACTCTTACTGAAGAAGAAACAATAAATAAAATAACAGGGGAAAAACCCCCTAGACTTTCCCAACTAGTAGAAACTTCTATAAAAGGCCTACTCTCCCGGATATTCAGTTTGAAGAATGGGAGCTCGAACACCCATCTGCCTTTGATGGAAATGGGATAACAAAATGGAATATCAATGGTATGACAGACCATCAGATTCTACGAAAAACACATGAACTAACAATGGCTGCTTCAGCTTATAGGGTAAAACATTCGGAAGAACAAACCATAAAATTAATAGTTGCGGGTTTTACAGGCATCCTAAAAGGATGGTGAGATAATTACCTTAATTCGGAAAATACAATGTATATTACCACTTGTGTTAAAACAGAAGATAACACACAAATTCCATTAATGGTAGAAACGTTAGTCACGGCCATTATTAATTTCATAGGAGATCCAAAAATCTTTGATGAAAGGACCTCTATGCTTCTACATAATCTAAAATGTCCCACTTTGGGCGATTTCAAATGGTACGTAGATAATTTTATGTCTATGGTTCTAACTAGGGAAGACTGTAGAGAACCATATTGGAAAGAACGATTTGTGGCAGGACTACCTTTAGTCTTTGCTGAAAAAGTAAAAGAAAATTTACAGACTGAATATCCTGATACCACCTTAAAAGATCTTACCTATGGTAGGATTAGTGCAATGGTCAAAAATACGAGCGTAGCCCTATGTAATGCCATGAAAATTGAAAACCGAATTAAGAAAAACCAACAATTAGGAATAAAAGAATTATGGGATTTTTGTACTCAGTATGGTTATGAAAGAATAACCCCTCCTTCTACAACACTCAGCAGGCATCTTGGCACCATATCAGACAGGAATCAACAGTCCACAGTAAAAGTAGATTCCGTTTGTAATAATTTCAAGGGGTCAAATACCCTTGAAAACCTTTTTTCTGTTATAGGTTTTTGATTCCAATCTTTTTCAGAAAGGATTTTACAAATTCTTAATTTTGAAAAACATACTATCGACTGGTCTTTTTTATCATATTCTAGGGTAATTTCAGCCGATTTAGTATCTATCAAAATTAATTGGTAAAACTGTTTGGTTTTTTTAGTAGATCCCGAAGGAATCCATGCCCAGTTTGGAGCAATATGTTTGGAAATAATTTGAGAGGGATTGGTTTCCTCCATATGAGGTTCTAAAACGGTTAGAGTCTTACAGGGGTCTTTTATTGCGAATTCTACTGGAGAATCCTTTAAAGTGTCGGGAAGTGTCCCTAACACAGTGAATTTTGAAGATGAGGAGATGGATGGGGGAAGAACCCTTCCATCAGGTTTTTTAATGGAAAACGACACTTTGGATGAACTTGTTCCTGTGTCGGTAATCTTTTTAGTGGTGAGAGGAGCGAAGTCATCTAATGACAGGCCCCGTGTTCGGGATTTTTCAGACATTTCCCTGCAAAAATTCTCTTGTTAAAAAATCGGGAATAGAATTATTAGTCCCTTTTATAAACTCAATTTTAAAGTCAAAACAAGATAAGATAATTTGCCATCTGGCAAAAATCTGTTTTGAAACAATATTTTTAACATCTTTTTCTAAAATCTCTTTTGCAGATTTGCAATCAATTTTTAATAAAAGAAGGTTTATTTATCAAATCAGTCTGAAATTTTGTAATGCATAAAACAATGGACAAAATTTCTTTTTTAACAGTACTATATTTCTGTTGAGTTTCATTTCATGCTCCAGAATGATATTTTATTATTTGTTCGGGATTATTGTTTAATTTTTGTTTTAAAATTCCGCCAAAACCTAGTTCTGAGGCATCAGTTTCGACTATTAAATCTGCTTCGGGATGCTGGATGCCTAGGCAGGGTAAATTATTGACCAAAGACTTAATCTTTTTAACCGCTTGGGTATGACTATTATCCCATGGTTTTGGGTTCTTTCTTAATCTTTTAAAGAGAGGTTTTGCCACTATTCTTATTTCTGGGATGAATTCTGATACATAGTTTAGACAACCCAAGAATCTTTGGAGTTGAGTTTTGTTAGTTATTTCATTGGGAAACCTTTTGGCGAACTCTATGCTGCGTGCGATCGGAGTTATTTTTCCCTGCCATATTTCATGACATAAAAATCTAATTTTAGTTACTCCTATTGTCATTTTTTTACTTGAAACCACTAACCCATTTCTTTTTATCAAATTTTTAAATATCCTTAAATGTTTTAAATGTTGTTCAAAGGAATCAGAATATATTAATACATCATCAAGATATACAATAGCAAATTTCAAGTATGGTATTAATATATTATTCATTATATTTTGGAATTCCGATGGAGCGTTTTTTAAACCCATAGGCATAACGTTCCATTCATAGTGCCCAAAGGGTACCACAGAAGCTGTTTTGTATTTATCTTCCTCTTTTACCTTAATTTGATAGTATCTAGATTTCATATCGAATTTTGAAAATATTACTGCTTTATAAAGACTCTTTATTAATTCTTGTTTATTGGGTAGGGGATATCTTATCCATTTTAGAATATTATTAAGTGGTTTATAGTTTATTACCATTCGAGGCTCTCCTCTTTCTTTTTCGTTGGCATTATTAACATAAAATGCCGCACAACTCCATGGGGATTTACTTGGTCGTATTAATTTTTTATTTAAAAACCTTTTAATTTCTTCTTTACATAATCTTAATGTTTCCTGATTCATCTGAACTGGTTTCGCCTTTGTAGGGATGTTAGTTTCGTTAAATCCATCTTTATAGGGAAGACTGATTTCATAAGATTTTCTATCCCAAAAAGCGGTTGGAATTTCCGCACATACTTCTTGTTTAAATTCTTCTTCTATTTGTTTTAATTTATTTTGGTTACTTCTAATATCGTTTTCAGTTTTTTTATATTGTAATTCCTTTTTTAGGAAATTTATTTGGGAACTTTTATTTTTTATTAAACATATAAAATCTTCTTCATAATCTTTTATAGTTTTTATCTCTTTCTCTTTAATAGGAGACAAGAACTCGAATAGGTTATCTCCACTTAAGATCCCTCTTTCTGTTACGGACATTGGGTAAATTTGTGTTAAGAAAGGAGTACCCAATATTATATCCTCATTTAATTGTTTAGCTGCGATGAAACTAGTTTCATAACATTTACCATGGTTACATATTTTTGCCTTAGGGAGTTTGAATTCTATTTTTAGGCCTGACCCGTTAGCCGAAAAGAGCTTCTGAGTGGTTTTTTCGTAGTATGGAGTGGGGACTAATCCTTCCCTTATACAATTAAAATCGGCTCCAGAATCTATTAGAGCTATGAATTCCTGATGAAAGGAATTTTCTATTTTTAAAGCTATCTTAACTCTCCATTTTTGTTGATATATTTTTATTCGCGAAACAAAGTCTTCTTCTTCCTGCCGAGAGTAGGAAGTACCTGGTTGGAGTTTTATTAATTCTAGCCTTATTTTTCGTATTTCTTCTTTTCAAATATTTATTTCTCTGTGTAAATCGTTTATCGTTATTTTTCGCTCCTCCTGTTTTGCTCGTTGCAGAATTTTATTAAAATCGTACCCTTTAAACTTTTCTTGGCTTCTATTTTCTTCCTTTTCTTCTTCTAATATCTCGGATTTAATTTTTGTTAACCACTTAAATTTTTCTTCTGGATTTTCTATAAGATCTATCATTTCTAGGGCTCTCTTGGTTTCACTTGATATTACATTTACCTGGTATCGGCAACTACAATTTTCATCGCAGTCTATCTCTCCACATTCTTCTATTTCTTCATCAGAGTTTTCTATTATCTCTCCGACTTCTTCTTCTTCATCCGAGGATTCTAAAAATATTTTAGCAATCTGTTCTTTTAGTTCGTCGTTCATATTTAAATTATTTATTTTTTCTTTCATTTTACAATCTCTTTTGTAATGCCCAAATCGTCCACATTTGTAGCATATTATTTTACTTTTGTCTTGTGGTGGGGGATTATGGTTTTGTTTTGGTGGTTGAGTTTCTGCTGTTTTATTAGAGCTTTTCTTTTTTAAGTTCCAATTTCTTTTAGGAGGGATTTTTTGAACCCTAAACCCTAAACCCTAAACCCTAAATTTGAGAAATCATGGCATTTCTGTGACTTATCTGGGTGCACTCACCTTCACACTTCTCTCACTCACTTTCGTCAGTACACTCTCACAAACTCTCCCTTTCTTATTTTATATGTATATATATATATATATATATATATATATATATATATATATATATATATATATATATAAAATAAAAAAAAAAAAGAAGAGTAAAAGTAGAAAAGACGAATTGACCAGATTTGAGATGGGAGCTGAGATAGGAGGTCAGTCTGTACATCTGTTTTGTTATTATCTACATGTATTTCGGGTCGGATTTTGTGTGGTTGCATCTTCTTTTCTGGTTCAAAAAATGAAAGAAGTGAAGTTGAAAAAGTTCTGTACCTATCTCTTAATGTGAATAGGCTACTTTGTTTTTCTTTTGAATAAATGGTTGTTGCCCAGATTGTGATATATGAGGTTTTGCTGCATCTATTGCAACAACTACTTTTTAATATGTGTTTTGGTTTGTTTGGGACATGTAGGTTTTGGAAATAGAATAGGTTTTGGTTTGTATGGTGGTTATACAGGTATCAACTCGGTTGGACCAATTGAATTTTCTTTTTTCATGAAGCAAAGATTTTTTCATGGGTTGGATTTTTTTTTCAGTTTTTGATTATTTGTATTTTGCTTGGTGAGTGATTCCGTCTTTACTTTTATTGATGATTGGTTTTATTTGTCATATTTTAGTTGCAATACCATGATTAACAGAATAAAAATGCACCTTTTTTATGCTGAGATTTTTTTATGTTGCCATTCATCATTATATATATTTTATTCTCTTTCTATTACAATTTACAACAACTATAATAAGGATGAGAAAGTATAAAGAACTATTTAATAAACATTGATGAATCAGAGTAAGATTCATTTTACATCAAAATTGTCTTTGATAAACATATATTTCATGCAAATGTCAATTTGCTAAACAAAGATATATCAATAAATTTGCTAAACAGAGATATACAGATAAATAAATTTGATAATGTCAATTTGCTAAAGAAAGATATATCATATATATTCGGATAAATAAATTTGATTTGTATAGGATGTATAAAGGTTATTGAGGGTATCTTTTCAAGTTATTTTATAATGGGCGACCATGAACATGAACCCCTACATGAACATGTGTAGCTTAACCTTTAATATACGCAGAACGCTGGATAAATTGTATAATAAATTCTAAATCAAAAACTATATATGTTCAGATAATTAGAATCATATACTAAACTTGTTATAATATACAAAATGTGACCTAGACAAAAACCTGATGACACTGAATAAACTGAAAAAAAAAAGTATATGAATATGGATAAGAGATTCTGCTAATTTTCTACAATTCAATCTTTAAATTTTATTTTTAGAAAATGAACAAGTATCACTTCTGACAAATTCAAATAAAAGTTTTAAACGAAATGCTAATTCTTTAGAGATTCTCATTTCTATTCCAAGAGTAATAGCAATGGAAAGGACCATTTGAAATAAACAAAATTTTGGAATCAAAATATTTCTCTTCTCTAAAACCTTAAATTAAACTCTCATTTAAGACTTATAACTATTGTTATAATACTGAAAATAATTTGGTTATACAGTTTCTTATTATTGAGAGTTAAAAATTACATGTTCATGCTAGTCGTTATGAATCAAGATATTTAATTTTACTCTCTTGATTGTAGAGAGTTATCATAACATGAGAAGGAAGTCATGAAGGAAGTCATGCGGATTAACTGACCTTAACTGAATTGGAAACTAAACCTTTGTATAATGCTCCAAATCCTTCCTAATGCACCGTTCTCTTAAATGCATCAATCATGACAGTATACTCCATTGTGCTCTTTCGCACTAGCCGCACCAACGATTAAACTGTCCTTTTTAGCTAAAATGATACAAAATTAATTAATAAACATTACTACAACAACTATAATAAGGATTGGAAAGGATAAAGAACTTGTTCTTACATAGCTTAAGGACCAAGAACAATAAATATTCTTGCGAAGCCTAGAGGCTAAGAACAAGGCTACAATGGGTCAACTATCTCAATCCTAGTTAAAGCTCCGGTCTTTAGTGTATGGGTTGAGGATGATGGTGTTATCCGGTTGCTGGTACTTGGCTCTCAAAAGTTTCAATTATCTAAATAAGATCTGAGTTTTTCTTTCTCTTTTCCTGTTTGCTATTTATACCAATACAAGCCTGCCTACCATCCACACCAAAATAAATGAAGTTTTCCGAAAAAACCTGCTAGTGGAGGAAGACCTCCTAAGGATAAGAGACATAGGGCTAAAGAGAGAGCCAAATAAGGATCTTTCGTGTATAATCCTGCATAATCTTGAATGTTATCAGTTCCGGTACGTAGACCAAATGATACAATGCAAGCAAAAGTTCCTAGATTCATCGAGATATAGAACAGCATATAAGTTATCATGCTTGCATATCCACCATTGGATTCTCCAACAATTATTCCAATAATTACATATCCGATTTGACCTATGGACGAATACGCAAGCATACGTTTCATGCTTGTTTGGGTAATAGCAATCAGATTCCCCAATATCATGCTAAGAATAGCTAGG
>Ga0209700_105673_pt1 | contig 20630 bp, 14 predicted proteins | sample SiratroredBW_FD_187528 | JGI IMG/M metagenome (GOLD analysis project Ga0209700, IMG submission 187528) | Root nodule microbial communities of legume samples collected from California, USA - Siratro red BW (SPAdes) (version 2) | ecosystem: Host-associated > Plants > Roots > Nodule | place: USA...
TTTTTTTTTTTTTTTTAACTTTTAGATCGACCAAAGATTCCTTCACTCCACCCTTAATTTTTGGACTGGCCAATCTCAAATAGTATTTTTTTCTAATTAGCCTAATTCTGAATTTCTTCACCCTAATCCTTAATTTCTAGAATGATCCATTATGAAATGATACTTATAAAATAATAAATTATGAAATGATATTTTTTATTTCTTTTGTTTTTGACTTATTCAAAATATATGACAGCTTTGTTTTTTATATTTTCTTTTTGGATTGGTCTAATGTGAAACTAATAATATTTTATTTTATGTCTTTTCATTAAAGATCCAATAAAGTTAAAGTGGTATTTCTACAAAAATTACTTTTAAAATATATGATATCCATGTTAAGGTAATTTTTTATTTTTATATGTGTTTTGTTGAGAAATTTTTTTAAATTATGTTACAAATATACAAAGTAGGATCCTCGTGCATTTATATTGTTCTTGTTTTTATATTGTTTTTGTTTTGAAAAAATATAATCAAGATAATTTTTTTTATTTTGATGTGATTAGTTGATAATTACTTTTAAACTTCTTTAATAGATATAGAAAATAAGAATATTTGTGTTTCATGTTTCTTTTTATTTTGAAAGAGATACTGAAAATAAGATTGTTTACTCTATTTTGATATATGATTTGTTAATAAACATTTTTGAAATTCAAATAAAAAAAAACATAAATATAAACATAACAAACGGGAGTTAAAAAAAAATTATTTCTTTTGTAATGTAAAATGAGTTTAATGACTAGTAAGGCATGTTAAAGTATCATAGTCCAAAATTATACCAGTAAAATTTGGCCCATTATTTGCTTGAATCATTGAAAAGAAGCGACAAAATCGATGAAAAGGACGTAGATGGACAAAGAGAGAAGAAGAAAGAAAGAAGAAGAGAAAGAGAGACGAAACACTTTTATTAAGAAATGGAAATTCACGTTACAGAAAAGATAAACAGGGAGAGAAGTATATATGGCAGAGGCACATATATAACACATAGAAGCAGAAAATGCATGCATGCATAAATACATTACGTAACAAAGGACAACCTATGAAACGAATATACATTCAACGTAAGGGGATGCCAAGAAAATCAGAAGCAGAGCGAGCCATGGCGGAGACAAACTCAGGGAAGCTAATAACGCCATCGTCATTAGTGTCAGCCCCTCTCATCATCCCTGTGAGCTCTGGGAAATCGACACGGTGCTTCAATTTTACCAAGGCCCCGGCCAACTCCGCTAACGTTATGACACCATTGCCGTCACGATCGAAGAACTTGAACAACTCTAGGACCTCTTTCTGGTTCGCCAAAACCTGTTCGTTTATGTTAGCAAAAACGACCGACACCAACTCCTCAAACTCCACTTTCCCATTGCCGTTTGAGTCCGCCCTGGCGAACAGAGCTCGGACTTGGTCCCCCGAAGGCTTCAGCCCCAGTGTCACCAGAAGCGCTGCAAGCTCCAACATCGTTAAACTCCCATCTGAGTCCATGTCAAATCTATCAAATATCGCTTTCAGTTGGTTCAGTTGTTGAACTTGAAGATTGAACATGGTAAGTGGTGATGAATGCAGAATTTGCAATGCAAAGAAGGAAGGAGAAACAGAGGGAAAAGGAGAAGGAGATGAGGATGTGTGAGGTAGAGCGTGGGAACAGCGCTGGTGGTTATATAAGATTAACTACTGTGTCCTTAAGAAGTTTGCTATCTACGATGTTTGATTCTAAGTACCACTTGTTTAATCAAGTTGATGATTTTGTATTCTCTGATGGTCATTATAAATGTTAGTCAAGGTAAACGATTATAATCATGTACAAGTGTTCACACACAAAAAGGAATTTTCCACTGTCAAGGTGATCCATTTAGAAGTCTTATATGTGATGAGTTGCATGCAAAGTGTAGGTTGACTTTGGCAGAAGTCTAATTAACATTTATAATTTCAGTTTATTTTTTCTATTATACGTTATCATCACTTATTATATTTATATTTTTTTTTCAAGTATAAAATATGTTTTTGAGTGTTTACATTTTCCAAAAATATATTTTCTCTAAGAAAATCGTGCTATGCTCGTAGTGAAAATGCTAATTAGCTTCTTTTTTTCTTCTTATCCAATTCAAGGTTAGACAAAACTAATGAATAGTATATATTGAATGAAAGTCAGGGTTCACGAATAAGCATCCTCAACCATCATCCATGTGAACGTCATGCTCCCTCTCTTCCAGCTGAAGTCTAAAGCTAGTTGGTGGCTTTATCTTCACATTTTTTTTTGAATTAGAAACGTGCTATTTTCGATTCATTGAAAGAGAAAGAAAAACAGTTGGGTTTGTCTCCATAGATATGTTATTGTTGGAACGTAGACCATGTAGAATTGCACCTTGATGTTAGCATTAGTTAATATCCTAGCACATGCATGTTAACGTTAATGTTCTTTTGCAATTCACCACCATGTCCATTGGTTCAACAAATTGCCATTTTTAATTTCATCTTCTTTATGGCTAGAGAGGCACGATTAAGTCTCGTTCTCAGACACTAATACACTATAAGAAAAAGTAAGTGTCATTAATTATTGGACTATCTATTGGAAGCATTTATAGCCGTTAATTATTGTTTTAATGTCAATGAATAAAACTTTCTTGTACTCCTATCATTTGCTACCTTACAAATTCACGCACCATTCTATACAGATTTTTCTTTAACAAAATGTAATGAAAACAATAACAATGTTCAAAGAGAAAAATCAAATACCTAAACAAATCAAACAAAGTTAGTCATTTAGCCTGGAGGGTAAACCCTGGTTGAGATCAAATAACACTAACATAGATGAATTATTTATTATCCTGTACGATAGAGTTCATATCATATATATCAAAATGTTTTGTATACAACACTAACCATGTACTACGGTCACAGTTCAGTTTTTTTTTTTTTTTTTTTTTTTTTGTCATGAAATATATTAATTGATGTTATTAGTTTTTCATGAAATGTTTTTTTTTTAACTTTTAATTATAACTTGTGTATTTATGGAGAAAGTAAAACTATCATGATAAAATTATTTCAATAAGTGACATGTTTATCATTGCTCTTATATGTAGCAAGAAAATCTTAAACTATAATCATCTTGATACACAAATACTAAGAATAATTTCTAATTCACAAATCACGTATATCTGTCTCTTATAAAACATGTTTGGTCGACTAAAATTATAATATATTTGATAGGTTGAAAGTATGTAAAAAAATAAAATGTAGTAAGATAAGTTCCTATCTTATGTTTGAATATGGCTCTCATATAAACTAAATAATCAATGATTGATGATTATGCACAGGTTAACAACAATATTTGTTAAACTCTATCACTAATAATAATAATAACAATAATAATAATAATAAAAATAATAATAATAATAATAATAATAATAATAACAATAATAATAATAAAAATAATAATAATAATAATAATAATAATAATAATAAGAATAATAATAATAATAATAATAATAATAATAATATTAATAATAATAATAATAATAATAATAATAATAATAATAATAATAATAATAATAATAATAATAATAAAAAAAATTATGATGGTATTTGTGATGACTAAGAAAATTAACTTACAGTTTAATTTATTATCTCAATTTTCACTTATAACACTACAAGAAAAAATTTATTTGGAGATCAATTTTTAATTACCAAATGAAATAGTTGTTAATTATGATCAAAATAGTCACCAAATTAAATTTTGGTTGCTAAATAACTACAAAATATGAATTTAGTGATCAATTAAGTCAATATAACTGGTATCTAACATTAGCTACCAAAGTTTTTAGTGACCTATACCATTAGATTCTAAATTGGTATCTAATTAAGTTAGAGACTAGTTTAGAATCTAATGGTGTAGGTCACTAAAACCTTGGTAGCTAATGTTAGATACCAATTATCTTGACTTAATTTGTCACTAAATTCAATCATCACTTTTATTTTGTACTTATTTAGCAACCAAAATCTAATTTGGTGGCTATTTTGATCACAATTAGCAATTATTTCATTTGGTAGCTAAAAATTGGTCTCTAAATAACATTTTTCTTGTAGTGTAAATAATTATTGCAAAATTTATCACTATTGACTTTGACAACTTCGTATTTTAATGTGCATGATATTTTGACTAAGAGATGATCATTCAAGTATATAAATAAAATATAAGTCATTTTACTAACTTTTTTTAGAGAAAAAAAAATAAACTTTTGGTTAAGGAAGAAGAAAGAGAGAGAAAAATATTAAGAATAAATAAATAAATATAAAACAATAAAATTTTCGAAATTCCTAAACAAAATTCCTTTACAACAAAACTTTGTATAAATTACTTGAAAAGTATATATTAGTATAAAATATATTAGAAATTTAAGATGAATTAGAAGTGTCATGTTCAATAAAAATATAAATAACATAGTTGAGGAAAATATTATATTTATAAAAATATAAATATAATATTTCTATAATTCTAATGAAAATGATAATAGGACTTAGAAAGATATTTTAATTTTCTTTTTAAAGATAGATAACGAGAGTAAAAAAAAACTTTTAACTCTTATTTTTTATAAAATATGAAGTATAATTATAATCTCATAATATACTTTTCAAATTATCTTTCTACTCATAATTGTTATAATTAATATTAAAAACACATTTGACCATTTAAATTCCAAACATGACTAACGTTTTTTTTTTGCTTTTAGCCTTTTTAGAAAGATTTTTACTTGAAATAATTCTTATTATTTGACCAAACCAACATGAGGCTGAAGTATTATTAATTTCAATAGTCACTCTCAAAATTTCTGTGCCTTTATTTTTTATTTTTTGATGTTGTAAGAGGAATGTTGGAAGACCTATTAGGTACTTATAGAACCACTGTATGTGTAGATCCAATGTATAATGTATGTATATTCAGATTCATCATCATACCATCCTAGATTAGTGAACATTAAATTTCCTTCATCAATGGGAGGATTGAAAATTTAGTCTTTCATCACATGGGGTTGCTAATGCTTTGGATGTGTTAAGAAAAGAGAATTTATCTTTAGAACATCTGATCCTTCGTCATCTCTATGTGTGTAAGTGAAACATCCAATCTTTCCTAAAAATTGAACATTCTTTCTCTAATAATCATCCTATACTACTAATATTATTTTTCAAGTCAGGTACATAATAGACGTCCTCAATTATACCTTCTTTTCAATCATTTTGAGAAAAACATATGTCTTTGATTGAGACCTTTCGTTGAGTCTCTGAAAGACACATGTCCATCTTTTATCTCTTGTATATATCAAAAAATTGAGTGATTCCTTCATTGGTCATCATGAGGATCCCTTCATCTTTTGTTCCATCTTCCTGGACTAAATTTTCATCTTTTTCCACTTTCTTATTGGTGTAGCAATTCTTTGTGTAATGTCTATATTTTTCACAAAAGTAACATTTAACATTTGAATGATTAGAATGATCACCTCTTCCACAACTGCTGTCTTGTCACACCAGTTTTGGTGGTTCATTTTTTTCTTTATCTTCATTGTTGTTTTCACTACCATGATCTCTGCTACAATAGTAATCGCGACCTTCGCGTCCTCGTCCAATCCCTCTTTTGTGTTATGCATACATCACCTTATCCTCCTTTATGGTCTTCTTTGTTTGTAAGACTTTCTCCATGACTCCTTATTTCTTTTTCTTCTTCTATTGTCATCCATGGTGACTTCTTCTAAATTTCTTAACTTCTCGTTTGCACATACACCATTTCCAAGTCAACAGTCAATGATTGAAGAATTTTATTGCATGGGTTTCTCTATTGTTTAAGTTTTTATTGCCTACTGTTTGCACACGAGTAATGTAACTAAATACATTTTCTGACTTTTTCATCTTCATGGTCACCAATTCATGTCGTAGAGTTTGAAAATATATTTGTTTCACTCTATTAACACCCTTTAATACTTTTTCCAATATGTCTCACACTTCTTAAAATGACCTCATCAACAATTCTATACAATATGTATAAAGTGGTTTCATCAAGAATTCTATACAATATGTATAATGTTGTCTAGTATAAAGTTGTTTATTGTATCTTTGGATAGGACAAATGATATTTTAATTTTTTTTACTTAAAAACAAAGAGAATACAATAAACTTTTATTTTGAAAAATATATCTCTACTCTTATTTTATTTTTTATAAAATATAAAATATAATATATAATTTCATAATAAATTTTTCAAATTCATCTATCTTTCTACCGACACGAGATAATAATTATGGACCATCATTTAGATTTTAGAAATGTACACTGCTACTTGACAAAGTGATTATTTTTTAGTTTAATACTAACAGCAATAACCCATACAATACTTTAGATTTTCTGGACGTTGGAACAAACTCACGTGATTTGTTTTTCTTTACGAATTTGCTTTGAAATCGTGTCATACATTAGAGCAAGACACTTCCGTAGTGCCTTCATATAATTATCTTAATTGGAAATTAAAAAAATAAAAGTAATGCTACAGAAATTATTGGTAAGTATTAATATTCAGTTTTAGAAGTTTATAAATCGGTAATTAATTTCCATGTTTCGGGGTAAAGTTTAACAATTCATATATAACAGAAAAGATGCTGCAAAATTTTCAATATTTCATAAAATATTGAATAAAAAATAAACATATTGGTGTCTTTACTGATTATCAACATATGTTGGAGGATTTCTAAGAGTAAAATTATTCTAATAATAATAATAATATAACATAGTGAGGATTCCTAAGAGTAAAATTATTTTAATAATAATAATATAACATAGTGTTAATTCTTCATTCCATATTTTGCTTCAATTCAGAGTTTCTGACAGACAGAAAATAAGGGCAAAATTTTTCACCTGTGTAATTTTTTTTCTGAAATTTTTAAAACGGTGTATTTTATTTTTTATTTCGGGATGTGAATAAATCAAGCAAATGTTAGATCATATTATTGTTAATAAATAGTGTCATCAAGGCACTAATTGTTAGACCACAGGATTGTAGAGTGATTAATTTTGTTTTTGCATGTGAAGTCATTTTCTACATTTTGATGAATATGTAATAGTTATAATTAATTATTATTAAATAATTGAAATAAATATAAAATTATTTTAATAGAAGAATAATAATTATTTAAATAAAAAAAAAGATGATTTTTATATAGTGAAAATTTATATTATTTGAATTAGAAACAATAAATTTAGAAAGAAAATATTGAAAATGTTATATATTTTTTTAAAATAAATTTTCTATTAGTTTATAAATAAGTAAATTATAAAATAAAAATTTTATTTTAGATTGAAATAAAATTATTAGTTACATTAATAAATTACTGTTTATAGAGTTACTTATAGACAATTTATTACTAAATTTGAATTTAATTTTATTTTGTTTCTCAAACAATTTAAATTTCTTTTTAATTTAAATAATATAAATTTTTACTATATAAAAACCATCTTTTCATCTAATTAATTTATCCAAATTTTCTTCACAGAGATAATCTTTATTCTATTCAAACTAACTTCATCTTAGAATAAATTTTGATCATTACATATTTATAGAAATAATCAAAACAGTAGAGAAAAGGTGAAGCATTAATTGCAGGATTTAGGATTTAGAATTTAGAATTTAATTACAAAATCAATATGTAGATACACAAAGAGAGAAAAACACTTTTATTAAGAAATGGAAATTCACGTTACAGAAAAGATAAACAGGGAGAGAAGTATATATGGCAGAGGCACATATATAACACACAGAAGCAGAGAATGCATGCATGCATAAATAAATTACGTAACAAAGGACAATCTATGAAACGAATATATTCAGCGTAAGGAGATGCCAAGAAAATCAGAAGCAGAGCGAGCCATGGCGGAGACAAACTCCGCGAAGCTAATAACGCCATCGCCATCAGTGTCAGCCCCTCTCATTATCCGTGTGAGCTCTGGGAACGTCACAGGGTGCTTCATTTTTGCCAAGGCCGCGGCCAACTCCGCCAACGTTATGACACCATTGCCGTTACGATCGAATTCCTTGAACAACTCTAGGACCGGTTTCTGGTTCGCCAAAACCTGTTTGTTTTTGCTAGCCAAAATGACCAACACCAACTCCTCAAACTCCACTTTCCTGTTGCCGTTTGAGTCCGCCATGGCGAACAGAGTTTGGACTTGCTCCCCCGAAGGCTTCAGCCTCAGTGTCACCATAAGCGCTGCAAGCTCCAACTTCGTTAAACTCCCATCTGAGTCCATGTCAAATCTATCAAATATCGCTTTCAGGTTGTTCAGTTGTTGCACTTCAAGATTTGACATGGTAAGTAGTGTTGAATGCAGAATTTGCAATGCCAAGAAGGAACGAGAAACAGAGGGAAAAGAAGAAGGAGATGTGGATGTGTGAGGTAGTGGGAACAGCGCGGGTGTTTATATAAGATTAACTACTGTATCCTTAAGAAGTTTGCTATCTACGATGTTTGATTCTAAGTACCACTTGTTTAATCAAGTTGATGATTTTGTATTCTCTGATGGTCATTATAAATTTTAGTCAAGGTAAACGATTATAATCATGTACAAGTGTTCACACACAAAAAGGAATTTTCCACTGTCAAGGTGATCCATTTAGAAGTCAAGGTAAACTAATGAATAGTATATAATGATGAAAGTCAGGGTTCATGAATAAGCATCCTCAACCATCATCCATGTGAACGTCATGCTCCCTCTCTTCCAGCTGAAGTCTAAAGCTAGTTGGTGCCTTTATCTTCACATTTTTCTCTGATTAGAAACGTGCTATTTTCGATTCATTGAAAGAGAAAGAAAAACAGTTGGGTTTGTCTCCATATATACGTTATTGTTGGAACGTAGACCATGTAGAATTGCACACTTGATGTTAGCATTAGTTAATATCCTAGCACATGCATGTTCACGTTAATGTTCTTTTGCAATTCACCACCATGTCCATTGGTTCAACAAATTGCCATTTTTAATTTCATCTCCTTTATGGCTAGACAGGCACGATTAAGTCTTATTCTCAGACACTAATACACTATAAGAAAAAGTAAGTGTCATTAATTATTGGACTATTTATTGGAAGCATTTATAGCCATTAATTATTGTTTTAATGTGAATGAATAAAACTTTCTTGTACTCCTATCATTTGCTACCTTACAAATTCACGCACCATTCTATACAGATTTTTCTTTTAACAAAATGTAATGAAAACAATAACAATGTTTAAAGAGAAAAATCACATACCTAAACAAATCAAGCAAAGTTAGTCATTTAGCCCGAAAGATAAACCCTAATTGAGATCAAATAACATTAACATAGATGGATTATCCTATACGATAGAGTTCATATCTTATATGTCAAAATGTTTTGTATGCAACACTAACCATGTACTATGGTCACAGTTCAGTTTTTTTTTTTTCTATGAAATATATTAATTGATGTTTTTAGTTTTTCATAAAATGTTTTTTTTTACCTTTAATTATAACTAGTGTACTTATGGAGAAACTAAAACTATCATGATAAAATTATTTCAATAAGTGACATGTTTATTATTGCTCTTATATGTAGCAAGAAAATCTTAAACTATAATCATCTTGACACACAAATACTAAAAATAATTTATAATTCACAAATCACGTATGTCTCTCTCCTATAAAACATGTTTGGTCGACTAAAATTATCATATATTTGATAGGTTGAAAGTATGTAAAAAAATAAAATGTAGTAAGATAAGTTCCTGTCTTATGTTTGAATATGGCTTTGATATAAACTAAATAATCAATGATTGATGATTATGTAAAGGATAACAACAATATTTGTTAAACACTATCACCTATTATAATAATAATAATAATAATAAACAAATTATGATGGTATTTGTGATGACTAAGAAAATTAAGTTAGCATTTAATTTATTATCTCAATTTTCACTTATAAATAATTATTACAAAATTTATCACTATTAATTTTGACAACTTCGTATTTTAATATGCATGATATTTCGACTAAGAGATGATCATTCAAATATATAAATGAAATATAAGTCTTTTTACTAACTTTTTTTAGAGAAAAAAGACTTTTGGTTAAGGGAGAACAAAGAGAGAGAAAAATATTAAGAATAAATAAATATAAAACAATAAATTTCTTTACAACAAAACTCTGTATAAATTACTTGAAAAGTATATATTACTATAAAATATATTAGAAATTTAAGATGAATTAGAAGTGTCATGTTCAATAAAAATATAAATAACATAGTTAAGTGATATTAATCTTTTAAATATTAGAAGTGTCATATTTAATAAAAATCTAAATATAATATTTTTTATAATTCTAATGAAAATGATAATAGAACTTAAAAGATACTTTAATTTTCTTCTTAAATAGAGATAAGAAGAGAGTACAATAAACTTTTAACTCTTATTTTTTTTTATAAAATATGAAATACAATTATAATTTCATAATAAACTTTTCAAATTCATCTTTCTATTCATAAGAGTTATAATTACCATTAAAAACATATAATTAAAGATAATATTTATTGACCATCTAAATTTCAAAACAACAAATCTTTAACAACGATTTTTGAGTTTAATGTTAACAAATCTTTCTCTTAAACTCAATCTTTGATCCTTTATTTGAATCATCTCCTTCAAGATAAAACTATTGTTAAGAAGATAGGAGCAATGACTTTTTTTGTTTGCTTTTAGTCTTTTTAAGATTTTTACTTGAAATAATTCTTATTATTTGACCAAACCACACATGAGGATGATTTATTATTAATTTTTATAGTCACTCTCAAAATTTCTGTGTCTTTAATTTCTTGATGTTCCAAGAGGAATGCTTGAAGACCAATTAGGTACTGATAGAACCACTACATGTGTAGATGATCCAATGTATGTATGTTTAGATTCATCATCCTTCCACCTAGATTAGTAAACATTAAATTTTCTTCATCAATTAGAGGATTTAAAATTCCATCTTTCATCACATGAATAGTTTCATTCTTTTCAACTTCCATATCTACTATCTGGGTTGCTAATGCTTTGGATGTGTTAAGAAAAGGAGCATTTATCTAATGCTTTGGATGTGTTAAGAAAAGAAGCATTTATCTGTAGAACATCACATCTGATTATTGGTCATCTCCACATATGAAGTGCAACATCTTATCTTTTATAAAAATTTAACATCCTTTCTCTAATAATCATCCTATACTAAGAATATTATTTTTCAAGTCATGTACATAATAAACGCCTCAATTATACTTTCTTTTCAATCCTTTTGGGAAAAACATATGTCTTTGATTGAGACCTTCATTGAGTCTATGAAAGACACATGTCCGTTGAGTCTCTGAAAAACACATGTCCGTCTTTTATCTTTTGTATATTAAGAAATAGAGTGATGCCTTCATTGGCCATCATGAGGACCCCTTTATCTTGTGTTCCATCTTCCTCGACTAAATTTTCATTTTCTTTCATTTTCTTATTGGTGTAACTATTCTTTGCATAATGTCCATATTTTTCATAATATAGTAACATTTAACATTTAGATTATTAGAATGATTACCTCTTCCATGACTGTTGTCTTGTCACGCCAATTTTGTTGGTTCGTTTTTCCTTTCTCTTCGTTGTTGTTTTCACTACCATGATCTCTGCTATAATAGTAATCACGACCTTTACGTCCTCGTCCAATTCCTCTGTTGTGTTGTGCATACATCACCTTATCCTCATTGATGATCTCTTTGTTTTCAAGGCTTCCTTCATGATTCCTTGTTTCTTTTTCTTCTTCTGTTGTTCATGTACTTCAAGAGAAGCCTTGAGATATCCATGGCGACTTCTTCTAAATTTCTTAACTTCTCGTTTGCACATACAACATTTTCAAAGTCATAAGTCAATGATTGAAGAATTTTATCCACAATCATGCATCCGTGAGGGTTTCTCTATTGTGTTTGAGTTTGTTTCTCTATTGTATTTGAGTTTATTGACTACTGCTTGCACACGAGTAATGTAACTAGATACATTTTGTGACTTTTTCATTTTCATGACCACCAACTTGTCTCGTAGAGTTTAAAAATACATCTCTTTAACTCAATTAACACACTTGAACACTTTTTCTAAGATGTCTCACATTTTCTTCGAAGTTGATGCACCAACTATTTTTTTAAAAATAGACTCATTAACAATTCTATACAATATGTATAAAATTATCTGATCTATCTTTTGAAAAGATAAATGATATTTTAATTTTTTTTATTTGAATAGAAAAAAATGAAAAATACAATAAACTTTTATTTTGAAAAATATATCTCTACTCTTATTTTTTTTTATAAAATATAAAATATAGTATATAATTTCATAATAAATTCTTCAAATTCATCTGTTTCTACCTACAGGAGATAGTAATTATGAACCATCATTTAGATTTTAGAAATGTACACTACTACTTGACAAAGTGATTGTTTTTTAGTTTAATACTAACGGGAATAACCCATACAATACTTTAGATTTTCTGGACGTTGGAATAAACTCACTTGATTTGTTCTTCTTCACGAATTTGCTTTGAAATCCGTGCCATACCTAGAGCAAGACACTTCCGTAATGCCTTCATATAATTGTCTTAATTGGAAATTAAAAAATAAAAGTAATGCTACAGAAATTATTGGTAAGTATTAATATTCAGTTTTAGAAGTTTACAAATCGGTAATTAATTTCCATGTGTCGAGGGAAAGTTTAACAATTCATATATAACAGAAAAATGCTGCAAAATTTTCAATATTTCATAAAATATTAATAAAAAATAAACATATTGGTGTCTTATTTACTGATTATCTAAATATGTTGAAGGATTCGTTCGAGTAAAATTATTCTAATAATAATATAACATAGTGTTAATTCTTCATTCCATATTTTGTTTCAATTCAGTTTCTGATAGATACAAAACAAGGGCAGAATTTCCTAATTTTTTTAGATGTGGATAAACTGTGCAAATATTGCATGATACATTGTAAAAATAGTGTCATCAGTAATATTTCAATTAATTAGTTATTTTTAGATGATTAATTCTACTCATCGTTTCTCTTCTCTTTTCCCACATTTATTTATATTTAATTTTACTAAATATATGTTATTACTAAATTTTAATTTAATTTATTTTTTTTCAAACAATTTAAACTTTTTAATTCAAATAATTTAGATTTTTATTATATAAAAATCATGTTTTTATCTAACTAGCTTACATAAATTTTTTTCGTAATCATTCAAATTAAGAGTAGGGTGAAGCATTAACTAGAAACCAAGAACCTTTATTTGCTTGAATGATTGAAAAGAAGGTACAAAATCAATGAAAAGGATGTAGATACAGAGAGAGAAGAAGAAAGAAGGAACACTTTTATTAGGAAATGGAATTTCACGTTACAGAAAAGATAGAGGGAGAGAAGTATATATGGCAGAGGCACATATATAACACACAGAAGCAGAGAATGCATGCATGCATAAATAAATTACGTAACAAAGGACAATCTATGAAACGAATATAGATTCAGGGTAAGGAGATGCCAAGAAAATCAGTAGCAGAGCGACCCATGGCGGAGACAAACTCAGGGAAGCTAATAACGCCATCGCCATCAGTGTCAGCCCCTCTCATTATCCGTGTGAGCTCTGGGAACGTCACAGGGTGCTTCATTTTTTCAAAGGCCGCGGCCAACTCCGCCAACGTTATGACACCATTGCCGTTACGATCGAATTCCTTGAACAACTCTAGGACCGGTTTCTGGTTCGCCAAAACCTGTTTGTTTTTGCTAGCCAAAATGGCCAACACCAACTCCTCAAACTCCATTTTCCCATTGCCGTTTGAGTCCGCCCTGGCGAACAGAGCTCGGATTTGGTCCCCCGAAGGCTTCAGCCCCAGTGTCACCAGAAGTGCTGCAACCTCCAACTTCGTTAAACCCCCATCTGAGTCCATGTCAAATCTATCAAATATCTCTTTCAGTTGGTTGAGTTTTTGCACTTGAACATTTGACATGGTAAGTAATGATGAATGCAGAATTTGCAATGCCAAGAAGGAACGAGAAACAGAGGGAAAAGAAGAAGGAGATCTGGATGTGTGAGGTAGAGCGTGAGAACAGTGCTGGTGGTTATATAAGATTAACTACTGTGCTGGTCTAAGTCAAGTCGGTGATTTTTTATCCTCGTACTTTTGGTCATTATAAATGTTAGTCAAGGTAAACGATTATAATCATGTACAAGTGTTCACACACAAAAAGAAATTTTCCATTGTCAATTGATCCATTTACAAGTCTTATATGTGATGAGTTGCATGTGAAGTGAAGGTTGACTTTGCCAGAAGTCTAATTAACATTTATAATTTCAGTTTATTTGTTCTATTATGAGTTATCATCACTTTTATACTTATATATTTTCTTCTTTCTTTTAAGCATAAAATAGATTTTTGAGTGTTTAAAGTTTTCCAAATATATTTTGTCTAAGAAAATTGTGCTAAGTTCCTACTGAAAATGCTAATTAGTTTTTTTCTTCTTCTCCAATTCAAGTTCAACAAACTAATGAATAGTATATATTGAATGAAAGTCAGGGTTCATGAATAAGCATATCCTCAACCATCATCCATGTGAACGTGATGCTCCCTCTCTTCCAGCTGAAGTCTAAAGCTAGTTGGTGCCTTTATTTTCACATTTTTTTTTAATTAGAAACGTGTTATTTTCGATTCATTGGAAGAGAAATAAAAACAGTAGGGTTAGTCTCCATATATACGTTATTGTTGGAACGTAGACCATGTAGAATTGCACACTTGATGTTAGCATTAGTTAATATCCTAGCACATGCATGTTCACGTTAATGTTCTTTTGCAATACACACCACTTGGTTCAACAAATTGCCATTTTTAATTTTATCTTATTTATCGCTAGAGAGCGACGATTAAGTCTTGTTCTCAACACTAATACACTATAAAAAGAAAGTGTCATTAATTATTGGAGTATTGGGAAGCATTTATAGCCGTTAATTATTGTTTTTATGTAATGAATAGACTTTCTTGTACTCCAATCATATGCTATCTTACAATAATTATTTAAGGTTTTATCATAATTTATAAATCATTTAATTTTATTTATACATTATTTCTTTTTAAATATTAGTATATTATGAGTTATCATCCAAGCTAAATACTACTTAGGCCAAGTTTTTTAAACTAAGAACACAAGCACCCAAAATATTGAACTCGTGTCCTCAGCAAGCTAAGCATTGATGATCTTGCTGCTTACCTTGAGGGAGAGTGTTAGAATATTATTATTATGGAAACAAATCAGAGATAATCAAGAGAATATCAGTAAGAATATCAGAGAAATAATCAAGAGAGTATCAAAGAAACAAATCAGTAGAATATCAAAGATAATCAAGGGAGTATCAGAGGATATCAGTAGAATGAATATATAAGAGAATATCAAATGTATTTATTTAAAATAATTTTTATATTTAGTTTCCTAAAATTTTATATTAAGTGAACTATTATAAATAAAGAAATACACATTCAATAAAAAAATCTTCTTCCATATTATCGTATTTTTTATTCTTTTTTATTCATAGTTATCATGTCCTTGTCTAACTTTTATTAAGTCTCAATACCATCGTAAGATAGCTTGTGTTTTGCTAAGGAACTTCACACCTTACAAACCTTGTACATACTTAAGGTGAGCATTTTCCTTATGCTACATGACATCAATCCTTAAACAAAGCACATTAAAGTAGTCTGTTCGTTGGTATTTTTCGTTGAGAAGATTATGATAAAATCTGGTTGGTTTCTAGATTAGAAAGAGGGTTGTGGTCAACAATATTCTATGAAGGTATTATCCTAGGATAGAAGAATTTATTGATTCATTCTTTCTTGTTACACATTCTTCCCAACATTCTGTATCTTTTTCCTGCCATCATTGGCTGAATAGAATTTCAGAAATCTTTTAGCTTTATAAAACGCACAATCTGGCTTTATAATATAAACAGTAGAATTTCATGGTTACAGAAAAGAGCAAATAAATATAAAATAATAAAATTTTCGAAATTCTGAAACAAAACTCCATATAAATTACTTGGAAATATCTATTACTAGAAAATATATTAAAAATTTAAGATGAATAAGAAGTGTCATATTCAATAAAAATATAAATAACATAGTTCATTGATATTAATCTTCGTAAAATTCTGACGGAAGAACCCATAAAATACTTTACATTTTCTTAAAGTGGGAACAAACTGTCGTGATTTGTTCTTCCTCACGAAATTGGTTTGAAATCTGTGCCATACATTGGAGCAAGACAGTTCCGTAATGCCTTCATATAATTGTGATAATTGAAAATAAAAAAAAATAAAAATAATGCCAGAAATTATGGGTAAGTATTAATATTCACTTTTAGAAGTTTATAAATCGGTAATTAATTTCCATACGTTGAGGGAAAGTTTAACAATTCATATATAACAGAAAAATGCTGCAAAATTTTTAATATTTCATAAATATTGGATAAAAAAATAAACATATTTGGTGTCTTATATTTACTGATTATCTAAAAATGTTGGAGGATTCGTACGAGTAAAATTATTCTACAAATAATATAATATAGTGTTAATTCTTCGTTCCATATTTTGCTTCAATTCAGAGTTCCAAAAATGTTTTTTCTGACAGAGAAAACAAGAGTAGTGGCGAAGCATTAAGTGCAGTAGAAACCAAGAAACTTGCTTGAATCATTCAAAAGAAGCTACAAAATCCATAAAATGGAAAATCTATGAAACGAATATACAGTCAGCGGAAGGAGAGGCCAAGAAAATCAGAAGCAGAGCGAGCCATGATGGAGGCAAACTCGCTGAAGCTGATAACGCCATCGCCATCAGTGTCAGCCTCTCTGATCATCTCCGTGAGCTCTCGGTACGTCAGAGGCTGCCCCATTTTGGCCATGGCTCCGGCCAACTCCGCCGCCGTTATGAAACCGTTGCCGTCACGATCGAAGTACTTGAACACCCCTAGGAGCTCTTCCTGGTTCACCAAAACCTGTTCGTTTATGTCAGCCAAAATGGCCCTCACCAACTCCTCAAACTCCACTTTCCCGTTGCCGTTTGAGTCCATGTTGGCCAACAGGGCTTGGACTTGGTCCCCCGAAGGCTTCAGCCCCAGTGCCCTCAGAAGCGCTGCAAGCTCCAACATCGTTAAACTCCCATCTGAGTCCATGTCAAATCTTCCAAATATCTCTCTCAGTTGGTTCACTTGGTGCACTTGAAGCTTTGACATGGTAAGTAGTGAGGAATGTAGAATTTGCAATGCGAAGAAGGAACGAGAAACAGAGGGAAAAGAAGAAGGAGACGTGGATGCGTTAGGTAGAGCTTGGGAACAGAAACCGCGTCGGTGGCTATATATGATTAACTACTGTGCCCTCAAGAACTTTCCTTTCTACGATGTTTGATTCTGAGTACCACTAGTTTAATCACGATGATTTTGTAATTGTCAAAATTTTGGTCATCGTTAATTTTAGTCAAGGTAAACGATTATAATTATATAAAAATGCTCATACACAAAAAGGAAACTTCCACAGTCATGTGATCCATTTAGAAGTTGTGTGTGATGAGTTGTATGCAAAATACTTTATCATTATTATATTTATATTTTCTTCATTTTTTTCATGTAAAAACTAGGGTTTTGGGTGTTTAAAATTTTCCAAAATATATTTTGTCAAAGAAAAGTGTGCTATGTTCCTATTAAATGCTAATTAGGTTCTTTTCTTTTTCTCCAATTCAAGTTTGGACAAAACTGATGAATAGTATATACTGAATGAAAGTGACAGGGTTCGTGAGTAAGCATCGTCATCCATCATCCATGTGAATGCGATGCTCCCTCTCTTCCAGCTGAAGTCTACAGCTAGGTTGAGGTGGCTTTATCTTCGCACTCTTTTTTAATTAGAAACTGGTCATTTTCGATTCATTGAAAGAGAAAGAAACAGTTGGGTTTGTCTCCACTGGAACGTACACCATGTACAATTGCACACTCGATGTTAGCATTAATTAAATCTGACAGCACATGCAAGTTAGCATTAATGTTCTTTTGCAATTCACCACCATGTCCATTGGTTCAACAAATCGCCATTATTAATTTCATTTCCTTTTCTTATTTATTGCTAGCGATGATTAAGTCTTGTTCTCAGACACCATGAGAAAAAGAAAGCCATTAATTATTGGAGTATTTATTGGAAGCATTTATAGCCATTAATTATTGTTTTTATGTAAATGAATAAGACTTCCTTGTACTACTATCATAAACTACTTTACAATAATTATTTAAGGGAATTTTATTATATATTATTATTTTTCTTTCAATTTTAGTATAGAGTCATCACCCAAGCTAAATACTCCTTAGACCAAGTTTTCAACTAAACTACCTAATGTAAAAATGCTCCAGAAAGAAAAAAACTTTGATTGATTCAAAGTAACATCTTGAAATATACATTATAATTAGTATGACAGAGATGTGATTAATAATGTTCAAATCTAACAAAACATCAAACTTGGGTTGTGTTTTGCTGAGAAACTTCACCATCTGTGACCTTACAATGATCAAGTTCGTGATGGTCATCACAAACCATGACCTTGGCCCCAACACCCCCCACTTCGATATCATGGCCAATACGTTCCCTACACACGCGCTTTAGCCACCCTAAAAACCCTCTCCCTCTGATACTCTCCAAGGGGGTTTTCGGCCTTCGGTTCCACCTGCGACCCAAATAGCAAGAAAGAACAGCCAGAATTACAAGCACAGACATCACAGCAAAAAATGGCCCAACAGATCCCGAAGACTTCCATGCGCTAGAACCAGTAGTGATTGGAACAGCTTCTGGCTCACCTTGTTGCTGCTCTTGCTGTACTATTGAAGCCAGTGCTGGTGTTGCCATGCTTAATTAGCATTAATATAATTAAGAAGGGTTTGAGTAATCTTAATCTAGCTGAGCTAAGTTAATTGCTAACACTCAGCATCAATGTAAGAGGTAAGAATATGTATATATAAAGGGAAGTGATGGTTTGGTTTTTGTTGGCTAATATGAGAAAGATGTTTAGGTTTCTTAGCGTGGTGTGGAAACTTGAAATGAGTGGAAATCAAACGTGGAAAAGGGATAAAGGAAGAAGAAACTCCTTTTGATTTTTTTTTTACTTTCCACTTTTGCAGATGGTTTTTACATGCATGCATATCTTCCTTCATCGAGCATTGTGCAGTGGCTTGTGTGAAAAGTAGGGCTTTCGTTTTATCATAAAGGGCTTCGATATCTTAGTTAAAAGTTCCAAGTGAGCCACACCCACATCAACCACATGTGAATATGAGGTGTGATCTTTTTTCTTTATCCTTTTATATATATCTCATTCCAAACATAGATGTTGACTGCGTCTGCATGCAGTACTTTGTAGTTTGTCGTGTTGTTTTCTTGTCTTGTCGCCTTTGATGACCTCTCACATACTTTGATGACTCTGCATTGTTCAATTATAATCGCTTTTTAGTAAAACATTATCTGATTAATTACTTCAATCCTAAATTAAGTTTAAATATTGATCCAGTATAATACAACTAACTTGTATAATTTGGCTTATATATATATATATATATATATATATATATATATATATATATATATATATATATAATATTTTTAACAGTTTTCAGTTAAATAATTTTCGTTTAATTACTATTATGATTATTATTACTACTAATAATAATACTGTTATGGTTATTATTTAACTCAAAGAAGCAAGAAGAAAAAATTGTAACAAAATAATAAGTTTTAAACAATAATTATAATTGAATTAATTTTTTGGTATCTATTTACAAAAAATAAAGATTAAATATCAATTTGAATAAAATTAAAATGCAAGGTATCTGTTTATTGATAGGATAAATTTTGGAGATTAATTGAAACAAAATTAAAGCTTGAGATTTCTATTTGTAAATAAAATAAAGTTTTGAAAGATAAATGTACCCTTTTCTCTAATGATTATAATACAATATTAATTTAAAGTATCAATAATCACATATAAATAAACTCTCAGTCTAGTACCTCTTTCTCTTTTAACACATTTTAAACGGTTTTTGTCACTACACTTATTCTTATTTCTTATGAGTTAAGCAACGCTTTTCACTTCAATCTAATAACTTTAAAAACAATACAAAATGCATATCACAAATAATAATTCACTCTTACATTTCACCAATTCTTTATTTTAACTTATTTATGATATAAATATTATTTATCGTTAAAAATTATTTGTTGGACCCGTTGAAAATTTAACATTGGTAGTTAAAAACAAGTGTCGCAACCGGAATCACGACGGGGAATGGCGAACAAAAAATAATTTGATTTAAAAACAGGGGAGTCGCCACTATAGTTTATTATGAAAAATTATAGAAAAACCAAAAATAAGTCTGCAAAAACAGATTAAGGTTCGGGAGTCGGTTACGTGTAGGGAAGGTATCAGCACCCTACGACGCCCGTCTTAAGACGGTACCTTTAATTAATTGAGTAAAAT